>Ga0114950_10000208_pt1 | contig 37165 bp, 37 predicted proteins | sample N075metaG_FD_83503 | JGI IMG/M metagenome (GOLD analysis project Ga0114950, IMG submission 83503) | Deep subsurface microbial communities from Kermadec Trench to uncover new lineages of life (NeLLi) - N075 metaG | ecosystem: Environmental > Aquatic > Marine > Ocean trench > Sediment | place...
CATCTCCTGTGAAGATGGTTAGGTCAGGCCCGGCCAGGTGTTACAGCGCCTGTTCGGGCTGATTTATTTTGGTTTGCCCGACCCGCCCAAGGATTGCGTCATCGGGTGGGGCCAGTTATTGAACAATATCAGAGTGTGGTGTTAACCCGAAGCGTGGGCTTACATAACGGCAGGCACGTCACAAACGCGTCACAGTGCCCACCATAAACCACCAATATCGGCCATCAACCCCAACACAGCTGCTGGCTGAAACCCTTGATCTTCTGTGGCTGAGTGTTGTGCAGTGCTGTGCTGCAGTGCGCGAACTCGACTCAAAATCCATTGTTCGAAAGAACGTGCGAGTTCAAGTCTCGCCTCGGGCACCAGCATCTGACGCCCTTAAATATATAAAAGCTTTCAGCGGGTCGACGGTACAGCGTGACGGGACACTAACGGTACAAACAGACGGCAGTCAGTGCACAAGTTTGCCCCCCTGTAATCAAGGCAGCATTTGCACCGCCTCCCGGTACAGCCGCTTCTCAGAATCGTCGCGGTGGGCATTATCCAGCCGGCCGCCCGCCGTCATCAGCCCGCCGACTCTCGCATCAGCCGTCGGCTGGTGAAAACAAGCACCTGCTAACAGCCAGCAATAGCCTCTTTTTGATTGCGTGTGACAGAAGCTGGTTGCATTTTAGCTGCTTTTCGAGCACGCATGACCCTGTAAGTTATTGTTTTTTTTAACCTCTTTAACGCTTGCGAACCAGGACGTCTCTTGAGGTAACATACTTCTTGCAAGGTCTCTATTATCGTTTATATTATCGTTAATCTAATCGTTGTTTAATACTATTATTTCTATTATAATCAATTAACTTATTGATTCTTAATCGTTAAGTTTTATGTTGAAATTACCAGCACAGCTCCTCAACGGTGCACGTCCGGCCGGTGAACTGGTTGATACCCTTGGCGTCAGCCGCGCCACCCTGATGAATGCCTATCGGCGGGAAGCCAACCAACTCCTGAGATTGGGCCGCGCTCGCGCAACACAGTACGCTGCCCGGCAAATTGCTACCGGGCTAAGCGCCGATGAATTCCCGGCCTTCCGGGTTGATGACACCGGACGAATCACCCCAGCCGGAACACTCATCACACTCGCTGGCAACGAAACCGTCTGGCTCCCTGATGAAACCATCATCGACGGACTGCCAGCAGAAATACACGACATCGCACCCCGCGGCTTCCTTGGTCGTTCCTACGCGCAACGCCATACCGACCTGGACCTGCCTGATGACGTAACAAATTGGTCGGATCACCACGTTCTCATCGCGCTAAGTCGTCGCGGTGAGGACTTGCCCGGCAACCTCATCATCGGCCGCGAATCCTTCGACCGCTTCCAAAGTCTGCGGCACAACACCCACACCGTTACTGACTTCCCGGCACTCAGCATAGCTGCCCTTGCCGGCGAACATGCAGGTTCTTCTGCCGGCGGCGAACAACCGAAATTCACCGCACTCATGGACGGCCAACACCGCTTGGTCAAGTTCGCCACCGACCAAACAGACAACGCGCGACGTTGGCAAGACCTGCTCACGCTCGAACACATCGCGCTCGAAACATTAAGAAATGCCGGCATACCCGCTGCAGAAACCACCCTGCACGATCGAAACGGGCTTCGCTGCCTGATCATCAATCGCTTCGACCGCATCGGCATAAACGGGCGTCGGGCCGTAATGACCCTTGCAGCCGCATCCGGACATGTCGGTATTCCATGGGCCGATGCCACCGAAGAACTTGAACGAAACGATTTACTCAGCGTCAACGACAATCAATGCATCGCACTGCTCGATGCCTTCGGTGCGCTGATCGCCAATACCGATCGCCACCTATACAACATCCTGCTGTACCCGACGGAAACCGGCTACACACTCGCATCGGCCTTCGACCAACTGCCCATGGCCTATGCACCACCGGCCAGCGGCAACCTCCGAATTTCAGCCATCAATGCAGCACACCCATCCGTCAACACACTCGCAGTCTGGGATAACGCGCAAACACTCGCCAATGAGTTCTGGCTACGCGCGAGGGAGCAACAGCTATCCGACTCCATGCAGGAAATCGTCACAGAACACATCGCCCAATAATCAAGACGTATTTTCCCGAGTAAGTATCCCCCGGCAAAGCCCTTCTCATGCATTCACTGGTTTATCCCTGATCCATGTGATCGCATTGCTGCAACACACTGATATTCACACTCCCAGCGGGTGTGATTTTAACTCCTCTAAGTTATGCGCGAAGCGCGTTTGCGCTCGGATTCGGAGAGGATCTTTTTGCGCAGTCGGATGCTCGCCGGCGTCACCTCGACCAGTTCGTCATCGTCGATGAACTCGAGGGCCTCCTCCAGTGAGAAGCGGATCGGCGGCGTCAGGATCAGGCTTTCGTCCGCGAGATGCGTACGGATGTTGTTCAGTTGCTTTGCCTTGGTCGGGTTGACAACCAGATCGTTGCCGCGACTGTGAATGCCGACCAGCATACCTTCGTAGATCTCGTCACCGTGCGCGAGAAACATGCGCCCACGCTCCTGAAGATTGAACAGCGAATAGGCGAGCGCCTTGCCGGTCACTTTTGAAACGAGCACCCCTTTGTGTCGCCGACCGATCTCCGTCGGCAGCTTGCGGTCGTAGCCGTCGAACACATGATAAATCAGGCCAGTGCCGGCCGTCGTGGTCAGGTACTCCGTCCGGAAACCGATCAGGCCGCGTGATGGAATCCGGTATTCGAGGCGCACCCGGCCCTTGCCGTCGGGCACCATGTCGAGCAATTCGCCCTTGCGTTCGGCGAGGCGACTCATGACGCCACCCTGGTAATCCTCTGCGAAGTCGACCGTCAGCTGCTCCCAGGGTTCGCACAGCTGCCCGTCGATTTCCTTCTCGATCACCTCGGGGCGCGACACGGCAAGTTCGTAGCCTTCGCGACGCATGGTCTCGATCAGGATCGACAGGTGCAGCTCGCCGCGGCCCGAAACGCGGAATTTGTCCGGGTCTCCGGTCTCCTCGACGCGCAGCGCGACGTTGTGCTTGAGCTCGTGATCGAGGCGTTCGCTGATCTGCCGACTGGTCAGGAACTTGCCGTCGCGACCGGAAAACGGCGACTTGTTGACCTGGAAGGTCATCGTGATCGTCGGCTCGTCAATCGACAACGCCGGCAGAGCCTCCGGATGCTCGCGATCGCAGACGGTATCGGAAATCTGCAGATCGTCGATACCGCTGAACACGACGATGTCGCCGGCCCCGACCGACTCGACCGGCAGCCGCTCGAGCCCGAGAAAACTATACAAGTCATTGATACGACCGAAGCGCGGCTTCTCGCTTACGGTGACGATGGCAACCGCCGTGTTCGCCGTCACCTGGCCGCGCGTGACGCGACCGATGCCAAGCACGCCGACATAGGGATCGTAGTCCAGGCTCGACACCTGCAACTGCAACGGGCCGTCGCGGTCGACGTCCGGCGTCGGAACATGATCGACGATGGCCTGGAACAGCGGTGTCATGTCGCCCGAACTGACATCCGCGTCCCAACCTGCATAGCCGGACAGGGCCGATGCATAAATCACCGGAAAATCGAGTTGCGCGTCGGTTGCACCGAGGCGGTCGAACAGGTCGAAGGTCTGATCGAGCACCCAGTGCGCACGGGCGCCGTCGCGGTCGACCTTGTTGATGACGACGATCGGCGTGAAGCCGAACGCGAACGCCTTTTGCGTGACGAAGCGGGTCTGCGGCATCGGGCCGTCAACCGCGTCGACCAGCAGCAATACGCAGTCGACCATCGACAGCACACGCTCGACCTCGCCACCGAAGTCCGCGTGCCCGGGCGTATCGACAATATTGATGCGCCAGTCGCCCCAGTTGATCGCGGTATTTTTAGCCAGGATCGTGATACCACGCTCGCGCTCGAGATCATTTGAATCCATGGCACGCTCGGGTAACACGACGCGTTCGCCCAGCGTAGCCGATTGCTTCAGCAACTGGTCGACCAGCGTTGTCTTGCCGTGGTCAACGTGCGCGATGATTGCGATGTTGCGAAGCTGCTCTGTCTTGATCATGTCGCTGTGTGTCCTCAATCGCGCTCCGGCCTGGTCAGCAGGGCAGCCATCCGGATGGCCGATTATCCCATCCGCCGCGATCGCGAGCGCTGGCCGCTGCCCGGGCCGCCGCGTCGTCGTGCCCCGGCCGGTGCGCCGCGCCTGCCGCCGGGACGACCACGGCCTGCCGGCCGATGATTGCGACCCTTCATGATGGGTTCCGGCTTGATGCGCGCATCAGGCTCATAGCCCGGAATGATGATCTGATCGATGTCATGCTTGAGCAAACGCTCGATATCCGCGAGCAGTTTCTTCTCGTCGACGCAGACCAGCGATACCGCTTCGCCGTCCAGTCCGGCCCGGCCGGTGCGGCCGATACGGTGGATATAGTCTTCCGCCACATGCGGCAATTCGTAATTGACGACATGCGGCAACTGAGTGATATCCAGCCCGCGGGCGGCGATGTCGGTGGCGACCAGTACCCGAACATCGCCGTTTTTGAAATCGGCCAGCGCGCGCGTGCGGGCACCCTGCGACTTGTTACCGTGAATCGCGACCGTCGCAAGCCCGTCACTCGCCAGTTGCTCACTGAGCCGGTTCGCACCGTGCTTCGTGCGCGTGAAGACCAGCACCTGGCGCCAGTTGCCGGCACCGATCAGGTGTGACAGCAACTCGCGCTTGCGCGCGCGGTCGACCAGATGAACGACTTGCGTGACCTGCTCGGCGGCCGTGTTGCGGCGCGCCACCTGAATCTCCGTCGGGGAATTCAGCAAGTCGCCGGCAAGGCGCTTGATCTCCTGCGAGAACGTCGCCGAGAACAGCAGGTTCTGCCGCTCGGACGGCAGCGCTTTCAGGATCTTGCGAATGTCGCGGATGAAGCCCATGTCGAGCATGCGATCAGCCTCGTCCAGCACCAGCGTCTCGACCCCGTCGAGGCGAATCGTGCCCTGTTGCATGTGATCAAGGAGACGACCGGGGGTAGCGACGACAATGTCCACGCCCTTGCGCAATTTCGAGATTTGCGGGTTGATACTGACGCCGCCGAATATCACGGCAGCCTTGAAGGGCAAATATCGGCCATAGTCGCGTACGCTCTCGGCGACCTGCGCCGCGAGCTCACGCGTCGGCACCAGGATCAGCGCGCGCACCTGCGGGCGCCGCCCCGCAGACCCGGATACCTGCAGCCGCTGCAGCAAAGGCAAAGTGAAACCGGCCGTTTTGCCCGTGCCGGTTTGCGCACCGGCCAGAACATCCCGGCCTTCCAGGACGAGTGGAATCGCCTGTTGCTGAATCGGGGTTGCCTCCTGGTAGCCCTTTTTCTCAATCGCGCGCAGCAATTCGGCCGACAGGCCGAGTTGTGAAAATAACATGTGTGTGAATACTCCGAGATCGCCCTACCCGAACCACGGATACATACCGGGCAAGGGTCGGTCCAGGCTGACTCTGTTGGACTCCGCCACCTGCGGAATTGCGGGCCGGGAGCGATTGGCGCAGACCGAAGTGCGCCAGAACGCGGCGGACTATAACAGACGTCCGGCCAATTGGAAGGATTTGTTACTCTTGATGCGTAACCTGAATGGAACTGAATTGAATCATGCCCCCTGCGGAGGATTGCTCCACCCATGAAGTTTTGTAATCAGTGCGGCGCAAGCGTGGTCCTGAACGTACCACCAGGCGACAACCGCCGACGCTACGTGTGCGCCGGCTGTGGCGTTATCCATTATGAAAACCCCCGCATCGTGGCCGGCTGCGTGGCCGGATACGAGGGTGCAATCCTGCTCTGCAAGCGAGCCATCGAGCCGCGTTATGGTTACTGGACCGTGCCGGCCGGCTTCATGGAACTCGACGAGAGCCTGCCCGATGCGGCGGCTCGCGAGACCCGGGAAGAGGCTGAGGCGCGCGTCACGATCGGGCCGATGATTGCCTGTGTCGACGTGATCCAGGCCCACCAGGTTCACATTTTCTTCGCCGGGACGCTGGATGACCCCGAGTACGGCGCCGGGCACGAGACGCTGGAGGCCGGGCTTTACGACCCGACCGATATCCCGTGGGCGGAGCTGGCATTTCCCAGCGTACGCATCGCACTGGAGCAATATCTGCGCAATCGCGAGTCGGGCAGTGACGATCTGCTGGTCTGCACCGCCCCACGCCGCAGTATCCTCTGATCGCCCAAATGCAGAAAAACCCGGTCGGCATACCGATATATCGCGAAATTATTTGATTTCCCCGATGAAATCTCTACAGTACCGCGGTCTGGAACAGGAGATCGCAGGATCCGGCCGGAGAGTTGAATGACATTCCTGGTAATTGAGAGCTGCATCAAGTGCAAATTGATGGATTGTGTCGAGGTATGCCCCGTCGACTGTTTCCATGTAGGCCCCAATATGCTGGTCATCGATCCGGATGAATGCATCGACTGCACGTTGTGTGAACCGGAATGCCCGGTCGAGGCGATCGTGGCCGAAGACGAGATTCCGGAAGGTCAGGAGCAGTTCCTGAAACTCAACGAAGAACTATCGCGGGGGTGGCCCGTCATCACCGAGGCGGGCACACCGCCGGCAGATGCAGATGAATGGCGCGAGGTGCCCGACAAGCTGCAGCACCTGGAACGCTAGCGCGATCAGGTAATCCGCCCGCAGCCGTTATTCGCTCTCGATGTAGCGCAGTAATTCATCGGGCCCGACATAGCCCGGAATCAACTCACCGCTCTCGGCAATGATTGCCGGCGTGCCTTGGATACCGAAGCTCAGGCCCAACTCGTAGTGCTGTGCGACCGGCGTCGTTCCGCAATCCCGCTCGTCGACGATCATGCCGGTCTTGGCCATCGTCAGCGCCACGTTGCGGTTATCGGCGCACCAGACATTCTCGGCCTTGTACCAGCTGTCGGTTGCCGGGCCGCTGCGCGGGAAAAACATATAACGAACCTCGATGCCGAGTTCGTTGTAGCTCTTGATCTGGCGATGCAGCTTGCGGCAGTAGCCGCAGTCAATATCGGTAAACACAGTGATCGTATGCGTCTTTTTCCCTTGCGGAGAGAAAATAATCATGCTGCTTTCACCGACGGCATCCAGCGCCTCTGCCCGCGCGCCCATGCGACGCATTTCGGTCAGGTTCTCTTCGGTATCCGCGTCGTACAGATCACCCCGGATCAGGTAGCGGCCGTCGGCCGAGACATAACTTAATCTCATGCCCATACCAATCTCGTACAGGCCGGAAATTGGCGACGGACGGATGGCTGATGGCCCCAGTTCCGGAAACTGCTCACGGATCAATTGCATGTCTGCCGCTTCCTGATCGGTCACGGCGTAGGTCACACCGGTTGCGCCCAACCACAACATCAGCGAACCCAGTATCCATCGCGAAATGTTCATATTCAGCCTGTTTCGAAATATCCGGAGATTACGCCAATTGGACCATACTCTGACGCGCGGGTTCCGCGACCGGCCGCCATTCTCGGCCGTCTGTGCCGGCCCTCGATCCCGACCGGTCATAAAGTCTAGCATGGACGAAAAAACCGGGCAGCGAGCCCGGTTTTCGTGCCGTCTTGACGCGACGGACAATGGCCTTCTTCACGCTCAGCCGCGCGGATGGTGCTGCGCATGCAGTTCCTTCATGCGCGCCCGGGCGACGTGTGTATAGATCTGCGTCGTCGACAGATCACTGTGGCCGAGCAACATCTGCACGACGCGCAGATCCGCGCCGTTATTGAGCAGGTGGGTCGCAAACGCGTGACGCAGAGTATGCGGCGAGAGCTTGCCCTGGATCTCCGCCTTTTTCGTGTAGCGCTTGATAATGTGCCAGAATGCCTGGCGCGTCATCCGGTCACCGCGACGGGTCGGAAACAGGTAGTCGGTCTGACGCTCAAGCAGAATCTCCAACCGGGCGCCGGATATGAACTCACGAAGCCAGCTCTGCGCCTCGTCACCCAGCGGGATCAGGCGCTCACGCTCAGCCTTGCCGGTGACGCGCAGGACACCCTGGTTCAGGTTGATCTCACCCTGTTTCAGGTTGATCAATTCGGTCACGCGCAGGCCGGTTGCGTACAGAACCTCAAGCATGGTCCGGTCACGATGACCCAGCGGGTCATGCGTGTCCGGCGCCGCCAGCAGCGACTCAACCTCGTTCTCGGTCAGGGAACGCGGCAACGAACGGCCGATCTTCGGCATATCGATCTTCAGCGTCGGGTCTTCACCGATCATGCCTTCGCGCAGCAAGAAACGGTAGAAGCGACGGAAACTGGACAGCTGCCGCGCGGTAGAGCGCGGCTTGGCACCTTCTTGTGCCCGCCATGCGATAAACGCCAGCAAATCTGCCCGGGTCGCATAAATCAGACTGATATCACGCCCGGCCAGCCAGCGCTTCAGCGCCATGACATCGGCACGATAGGCACCCAGCGTGTTGACCGACAGGCCACGCTCCATCCAGATCGTGTCGAGAAATTTATCGATAATCGCCTCGGGAGCAGCCGGACCCTGGCCGCTCTCGGCAACAGCTTTTAGAGGAATTTGTGACATTACTTCACTTCTGCACCTTCCAGCAATCCTTCACAACTCAGCCCGTACCGGTAAGCGTTCGGCTTGAGTGCCTGGATCGAATCCACCGCATGCCAACGTCGATAATGCCTCCGGTCGACGCCGCATGTCCCGATCGCCCTGCCCCTTCGCGATCCACGGGTCCTGTCGTGGCTAGCGAAGCGGCATCTGCTGGCGGCAAGTATGGGCCGCTTTTCCTGGCACCGCCGTGATAGATTTCACAAAAAATATCAATGGATTACATAAACTTTAATTTAACAAAATACCGGGCCGGCAAAGCCTGTCCGCTACCCTGATGCAGACACTTTATGGAATACTCAGCGCCGTGGCGTTTACCCTCGTCACAGTTCCGACCGTCGTGCTGCTGGCGCTCATTCCGGGGCAGAAGCGGCGCCGCAGCGTTGTAAAGATCGCAGCAGGGCTGGTTTTCCGGCTCGTCGGCGCGCGCCCGCGGGTCTCCGGGCTGGCCAATCTGCCGGCGGGACCCTGCGTGGCGGTGGCCAATCACGCGAGCTACATAGACGGCATTATTTTGACCGCCGTCCTGCCGCCCCGATTTACCTTTGTCATCAAACGGGAGATGACGGAAATCCCATTTGCCAATTTTCTGCTGCAACGCATTGGATCCGCGTTCATCGATCGCTTCGACCGCTCGCGCGGCGCTATGGATGCCCGGCGTATCCTGGCGCATGCCGGCCAGCAAAAGTCGCTGGCCTTTTTTCCGGAAGGCACCTTTCGCGCCGAGCCCGGCCTGCGCCGGTTCCACAACGGGGCGTTCGCAGCGGCCCGCCACGGCGGTCTGGTCGTCGTGCCGATCGTAATTCGTGGCAGCCGCCATATGCTTCCCGCCGGCCGGGGGCTGCCACGCCCGGGCCGGCTCGAGGTCATCATCAAGCCGCCGGTCGATCCGGCCGCGGCCGATCTCAGCTCCACCGAGCTCATGCGGACCTGCCGGGCGCATATCCTCGCGGACCTCGGCGAACCCGACGCCACAATTTGAACCGGCCCGCGGCCGGGGACAGCAGTTTTCAGGATCGCTCCTTGGCGAAGTTTGCACCGCGAAGCATAATCGTCCTGTGCGGAGTCAGGACCTGCCGTGGTCCGCCGACGCTCCTCGAACCACCCAGCACGGAAAATCAGTGAGCCAGGATTCTGTTGTCATCATTGCCGCGCGCCGTACGCCGATCGGCGCATTCCAGGGCGCGCTGAGCACCGTTCACGCCCCGGCCCTGTCCGCGGCAGCGACCCGTGCGTGTATCGCCGACGCCGGCATCGAACCCGGCGCGATCGACGAGGCCCTGATCGGCTGCGTCCTGCCCGCGGGCGTCGGCCAGGCCCCGGCGCGGCAGGCGGCACTCGCGGCCGGCCTGCCGAACGGAGTTGGCTGTATCACAATCAACAAGGTCTGCGGCTCCGGCATGCAGGCCGCGATGCTCGGCCACGACCTGATCCGGGCGGGCTCGGCAAAGATTGTGCTCGCCGGCGGCATGGAATCGATGAGCAACGCTCCGTACCTGCTGCCCAAAGCACGCGGCGGCTACCGCATGGGCCATCACGAAGTGGTCGACCATATGTTCATCGACGGTCTGCAAAATGCCTATGACGGTAAAATGATGGGTGTGTTCGCCGAGGACACCGCCAGACACTACGAATTCTCTCGCGAACAGCAAGACGCATTCGCGATCGAGTCAGTCACGCGCGCGCGCACTGCGGCCGCAGCAGGTGCATTCGACGCGGAGTTGACGCCGGTCACGGTCAAGAGCCGCAAGGGTGAAGTGATTGTCGACACCGATGAGGAACCGGGCCGTGCGAATCTTGAGAAAATCCCGACTCTGCGCGCGGCATTTGCCAAGGATGGCACAGTCACGGCGGCTAACTCGTCAACCATTGCCGACGGCGCCGCATCTTTGTTGCTGATGAGCGAGAGCGAGGCCGCAAGCCGCGGTATCACGCCGCTGGCACGAATCGTCGGGCATGCCAGTCATGCCCACGAACCCGAATGGTTCACGACTGCGCCGGTCGGAGCAATCAAGTCATTGCACGAGCGCGTCGGCTGGTCGCCCGTCGACGTCGATCTGTACGAGATCAATGAGGCGTTCGCCTGCGTCACGATGGCGGCCATGAAAGATGTCGGCCTCGATCACGCGAAGGTCAACGTCAACGGCGGCGCCTGCGCGCTCGGCCACCCGCTGGGTGCCAGCGGCGCACGCATCATGGCAACGCTGATTCACGCGCTGCGTAACCGCGGCGGCCGGCGCGGCATCGCATCACTGTGTATCGGCGGCGGCGAAGCGGTAGCGATTGCCGTGGAGATTATCTAAGCGGGTGCGGCCGCACCGGCGGTGCCGAAACTGCTACATTCCACTGTAGTTCGGCCCGCCACCGCCTTCTGGGACGACCCAGTTGATGTTCTGTGCCGGATCCTTGATGTCACAGGCCTTGCAGTGCACGCAGTTTTGCGCATTGATCTGGAAGCGCGGCTTGCCGTCGTCGCCGTCGACCACTTCATACACGCCGGCAGGACAATAACGCTGCGCGGGCTCGGCATAGTCGGGCAGATTTTTCAGAATCGGAATCGCCGGATCGGTGAGTTGCAGGTGACAGACCTGGTTTTCCTCGTGGTTCGTGCTCGACAAGAACACCGATGACAGCTTGTCGAAGCTGATGACGCCATCCGGTTGCGGGTATTCTATCGATCTCGCGTCCGCCACTTTCTTCAGGCCCGCATGATCGGCCTGCCGACTGTGCAACGTGAACGGCAGACGTCCGTGGAAGATATTCTGATCGACCCACGCGAATGCCGCACCGAGAAAGTTGCCGAACTTCTTCATGGCCGGACCGAAGTTGCGGGCGCGGTGCAATTCTTCGTAGACCCACGATGCCCGAACCCGCTCTTCGTAATCGGCCAGCGTAGCCTGCGCGCCGTCGCCGTTCGCGAGCGCCGCAAACACCGACTCGGCGGCAAGCATGCCGGTCTTCATCGCAGTGTGTGAGCCCTTGATCTTGGCGCCGTTCAAAAAGCCGGCCTCGCAACCGGCCAGCAGGCCGCCAGGAAAAACCAGCTTCGGCAGCGACTGCAGGCCGCCCTTGTTGACGGCCCGTGCGCCGTACGCGATGCGTTTGCCCCCTTCGAGCGTACGTCGAATCACCGGATGCTGCTTCCAGCGCTGGAACTCATCGAATGGGCTCAGGTTCGGGTTGCTGTAGTTCAGGGCAACGATCAGGCCGAGATACACCTGATTATCTTTCGCGTGATACAGGAAACCACCCCCCTCCGTCGAGTTGTCGAGCGGCCAGCCTAGGGTGTGCACGACGAGGCCTTCCTCATGTTGCGCGGGGTCGATAGCCCAGATCTCCTTGAGGCCGATGCCGTAGTGTTGCGGATCGCATGCATCGCGCAGCGAAAACTTCTCCATCAGCGACTTGCCGAGACTGCCATGACAGCCTTCGGCAAACAGCGTGTACCTCGCACGCAACTCGTAACCGCGCTCGAACGCCGGCTTGGGTTCGCCGTTCGCGTCACGCCCCATGTCGCCGGTCGCGACACCGACGACGCGCCCATCCTCATACAGCACCTCGGCCGCCGCGAAACCGGGGAAAATATTGACGCCGAGCGCCTCGGCCTGCTCGCCCAGCCAGCGGCACAACTCGCCGAGGCTGACGATATAGTTGCCGCGATTACGCGACGGCTTCGGCACGAAGAACTCCGGTACGGTCTGCGCACCCTTCTCGCCCATCAGGTAATAGAAACGGTCGCCCGCAACGGCGACCGTAACCGGCGCTTTACGATCGCTCCAGTCCGGAAACAGTTCGTCCAGCGCACGCGGCTCCAGCACGGCGCCCGACAGGATATGCGCGCCGATTTCCGAACCCTTCTCGACGAGGCAAACATTGAGCTCCTGCCCCGCCTCTGCCGCCATCTGCATCAACCGACAGGCCGCCGACAGGCCGCAAGGTCCACCGCCGACGATAACGACATCGAAATCCATTGATTCTCGATCAGACATGAGCAGGCCCCGCGCGAGTAGACGCGTATTGTACGGTACAGTGCGCGCATGAATCTGCACGACCGCTACCTCGAAGCGATCAAAGAACATGGTTTTTCGACGGACCAGGCGCAGCTCGCAGCCATCGCGACCCTCGACCGTGTCCGCGAGCAACTGATCAGGCGGGCCTCAACGCCGTGCTTCATAGCCCGACTGATGCCGCAATTCATGCAACCGTGGTTCGGCGCCGGGCTCTCCGCTCCGGTCCGGGGCGCCTACCTGTGGGGCGGTGTCGGGCGCGGCAAAACCTTTGTCATGGACCTGTTCTTCGACAGCCTGCCGTTCGAGCAGAAGCTTCGCCGGCATTTTCACCGGATGATGTACCGGGTCCACGGTCAGTTGCAGCGGCTCGGCAATCATAAAGACCCGCTCGAACGCGTTGCTGACGAACTGGCCGGCCGTGCCCGCGTCATCTGCTTCGACGAGTTTTTCGTCGCGGATATCGCCGATGCGATGCTCCTCGGGCGCCTGCTCGATGCGCTGTTCCGGCGCGGTGTCACGCTGGTCGCGACATCGAACATTGCCCCCGATGAGCTGTACCACGACGGGCTGCAACGCGCACAGTTCCTGCCCGCGATCGCGCTGCTCAACGAACACACCGAGGTACTCAACGTCGACGGCCCGACGGACTACCGCCTGCGCGTCCTCGAGCAGGCCGAGCTATACCACGCCCCGCTCGACGCCGCGGCTACGCGGAATCTCGCGGATTACTTCGAACGTATCGCCCCGGATGCCGGCACGCGCGGCCAGGCCATGGAAGTCCTCGGCCGGAACATCCCGATGATCCGCCGCGCCGACGGCCTCGCGTGGTTCGACTTCGGCGCACTGTGCGACGGCCCGCGCAGCCAGAATGATTACATCGAAATCGCCCGCAGCTTCCAGACCGTGATCGTGTCCGACGTGCCGCTGCTCGATCGGCCGAGGGAAGACCAGGCTCGTCGGTTCATCGCGCTCGTCGATGAGTTCTACGACCGCAAAGTCAAGCTGATCATCTCGGCCACCGCGCCGATTGCCGGGCTCTACACCGGTGACCGGCTGACGCAAGAGTTCGAGCGCACCCGCAGCCGGCTGCTCGAGATGCAATCGACGGCCTACCTGGCCGCCCCGCACGTGCCGTAATGTCAATGCGTCAGACTACTCGTGGGAATAGCCTGTGTGGGAGCGATCTTTGTGGGAGCGGCTTTTGTGGGAGCGGCTTTAGCCGCGAAAGAACAATGAATCGCGGCTAAAGCCGCTCCCACAAAAGCCCCCCATAACAGCCTCCCACAACAGCCGAGACATTAGCAATGGGTCAGATTTATTGATTTTCCCTGCTAGACTGAGCGGCCTTTTCCATTCAGTGGAGACCATCGATGGCGGGTAAATTGGTGCTGTGCCGACACGGGCAGAGCCAGTGGAATCTGGAGAACCTGTTCACGGGCTGGCATGACGTGGACCTGACCGAGCAGGGTTGCAGCGAGGCGAAGCAGGCAGGTTCGTTGCTCGCCAAGCTCGATTTCCGCTTCGATCTCGCCTACACGTCCGTGCTCAGGCGCGCGATCCGCACGCTGTGGATCATCCTCGACGAGCTGGACCTGATGTGGATTCCGGTCGAGCGTGCCTGGCAACTGAATGAACGCCACTACGGCGCGCTGCAGGGCCTGAACAAGGCCGAAACGACGGCGCGGCACGGTGCAGAACAGGTCAAAATCTGGCGCCGCAGTTACGCGATCCCGCCGCCGGCGCTGGACACCTCCGACCAACGGCACCCGGCGCACGACCCGCGCTACGCGGGGATCGCGAACCTGCCGGACACCGAATCGCTGAAGACCACGCTCGAGCGCGTCCAGCCCTACTGGACCGATGCGATCGCACCCCGGCTGAAAGCCGGCAAGAATGTATTGATCGCGGCGCACGGCAACAGCCTGCGCGCACTCGTCAAAATGCTCGACGGGATCTCGGATACGGACATCACCGAGTTCAATATCCCGACCGGCGTGCCGATTCTGTACGACCTGGACCATGCGCTTGCACCCCGCAGCCGCGAATTTCTGGGCGACCCGGAGACCATCCGCAAAGCGGCCGAAGCCGTCGCTGCCCAAGCCGCCGGCGGTGGCTTAAAATGACACCGGACCTCGCAGCGGGAACCGATCGATGATTTATGCGCTGGCCGACCTGAGCCCCGAGATTCGCGGCCGCCACTACATCGCGCCGACCGCTTCGGTCATCGGCGACGTGGTCCTCGGCGAGGACACGAGCGTCTGGTTCGGTGCGGTTGTGCGCGGCGACGTCGAAACAATCACCATCGGGCGTGGCTCAAATATTCAGGACAACTCAGTCCTGCACGCCGACCCGGGTGCACCGCTGGTCCTCGACGAACAGGTCACGATCGGCCACATGGTCATGCTGCACGGCTGTACGATCGGCCGGCACAGCCTGATCGGCATCGGCACGACGATCCTCAATCACGCGAAAATCGGTGCGAACTGCATCGTCGGCGCGAACTCGCTGGTAACCGAGCACAAAGAGTTTCCGGACGGCGTGCTGATTCTTGGCTCACCGGCCAAGGTCATGCGCGAACTGACCGAGGATGAAATCGCGAACCTGCCGAGCTATGCGACGCGTTATATCGAACGGGCCGAGCGCTATCGGCGGCAGTTGCGCGAGACGAGCTGAACGGGCGCAGACTAGCGGCTTGACCGGTCCTCACGTTCGTATGCGAATCAACCCTTCTTGAGCCGTCGATGCGACGAGCACGCCATCCGGGTCGAAAACCTGTCCGCGCGCGAGGCCGCGGGCACCCGCCGCACGGGGACTGTCGAGGGAAAACAGCATCCACTCATCGACACGACACGCACTGTGAAACCACATCGCGTGATCAAGACTCGCCATCTGCAGGCTGTCGCGCAACAGACTCCGGTCGCCATGCGGCAGTGTCGCCGTGCCGAGCAACTGGTAATCCGAGATATAGGCCAGCATCACGGCATGCTGCCGGGCGTCGTCCGACATCCGGTCGATCGCCTTCATCCAGACGTGTTTGACCGGTTCCAGCCGCGCGGTCAACGTCTTGTCGCGCGGCACCGGGCGTACGTAAAACGGCCGCTTGTGTTTCAGGAAGCGCTGCACGGCCTTCGGCAGGTGTTTGAGATCATCCGGTTGCACGTCAGCGACGTCGCGCAGCCCGTCGGGCCCCGGCACGACGGGCATCGTCGTCTGGTGCTCCAGCCCGTCTTCATGCACCTGAAACGAGGCGGTCATATTGAAAATCTGGTGGCCGTGCTGAATCGCAACCACGCGCCGGTTCGAGAAACTGCGCCCGTCACGCGCATGGTCGACCTGGTAGACGATCGGCGACTCGACGTCTCCGCGCCGCAGAAAGTACGCATGCAGCGAATGTACGGCCCGGCCCTCGACCGTCGTCGCGGCGGCGAACAGCGCCTGAGCGAGAACCTGCCCGCCGTATACCTGCGGCGTACCGATGTCACGGCTCTGACCGCGAAAAATATTCTGCTCGATCCGCTCGGGCTCGAGCAATCGAAGCAAGTCAGCCAGGCTCTGATTCATACGGTGTATCCAGGCTCAAACACGACGCCCAATCCAGCCGGGCTATGCTAATGTCATGACTACGAAAAAAACAACCGGGGAGCAGCAAATCATGACCACTACGGATGCGGCCAGGCGCCCGCTCGGCACGCGCTGGTGCAAGACAGCGATCGGACTTGCCTGGATTGCCGGGGTCGGCACGCTCATCGGGCTCGCTGGCGGCGCTACCGGCCTGCTCGGCCCGATGCTCGCCTTCGGCACATTCGGGCTCGGCGGCTCACTGTTCGCCATTGCAATCCTGACCAGCCTGATTGGACTCGCACTCAGCAAAGGCACGGCCGGCAATGCATCCACGGCCCGCACCTGGGCCGCGCTGGCAATCGGAATCATCGTCATCAGCGTCAGCGTGGCGCAATCTCCAGGCTTCGGTGCGCCGCCGATTCATGACATCTCGACGGATGTCGAGAATCCGCCGTTATTCGTCGCCATCGTGCCGCTGCGGGGCGCAGACTCTAACCCGGCCGAATATCTGGATGACGGCACCGCCGGGAAGCAGCTCAAGGCCTATCCGGACATTGTCACGCTGCACCTGGACCGGCCCGCGGCGGAGGTTTTCGCCGCCGCTGAAGGCATCGTCACCGAACTCGGCTGGGCACTGGTCGCAGCTGACCTCGAGGCCGGCCTCATCGAGGCCACCGCTTCGACATACTGGTTCGGCTTCAAGGACGACGTCGTCATCCGTGTGCAGCGCGAAGCGGATACCACGCTCGTCGATGTGCGCTCAAAATCGCGCATCGGGCGCGGAGACATGGGTGCGAATGCCGCCCGCGTCCGTACGTTCCTGCAGGCGTTGCGTTCGCCCGACGGATGAGTTGAGTGGGCGGGCAGCGCCCGAAGACCGTCAGTCTTCCGACAGAAAATACAACGCGATGGTCTCGGCAACGCAGGCCGGCTTTATCTCGCCCTCGATCTCCAGCCTGCTTTCCATGATGACCTGCAACGCACCGGCCCGCTTGCGCGCGGACTTCAGCGTGCCGCGCAGACGCACCCGACTGCCGGCGGGCACCATCTGCTTGAATCGCACCTTGTTCAGCCCGTAGTTGATCGCGCGCACCGCCTCGAAGCGCACGACCTGATCCACCAGCACCGGAAATAATGCGGTCAACAGATAGCCATGCGCAATCGTCGAACCATTCGGCATCTCCTTCGCCGCACGTTCGGTATCGACATGAATCCACTGATGATCATCGGTTGCCGCGGCGAAGCGGTCGATCCGATCCTGATCGATCAGCATCCAGTCGGAAACGCCCAGCTCCTGCCCTTCGAGCGCACGAGCTGCCGCAAATGAGCGGATGACCAACGGGCCGGATACTGCAGTCTTCTTGATCATGTGGCCAAAGTGACAGCCTGCTAGTCGGCGCTCTGTCTGATTGCGTTCAGAAACTCGTTACGAATGCGGTCATCGTCCTCGAACGCGCCGAGCATTTCCTGAGTGACCATCTTGATGCGGGTCTTGTTTACCCCCCGCGTAGTCATGCACTGATGCTGCGCCTCGACGACGACCGCCACGCCACGCGGCTGCAACGCCGCGTCGATACACGCGGCAATCTCCCCGGTGAGGCGTTCCTGCACCTGCAGGCGCTTGGTATAGGCCTCGACGACGCGAACGAGCTTGCTGATACCAACCAGCCGCTCGTTCGGCAGGTAAGCGATGTGGATGCGCCCGATGAAAGGCGCCATGTGATGCTCGCAGTGCGACGAAAAATCGATATCACACAGCGTGACGATACGTTTGTAATTCTTGACGGCCTGGAACGAATTGCCGAGTAATTCGTGGGGGTTCACGGCATAGCCGGCGAACCAGTCGCCGTACGCCCCCAGTACTCGCGCAGGTGTGCGCTTCACGCCAGGGCGATCGGCATCCTCGCCAATCCACCACAGCAAGGTACGGATTGCGGTTTCCGCCTCATCCTGACTCGGTCGAGATGTTTTTTTATCGCTCATTCAGTTCCTCTGTTCACACCCGCCTGTGGTTTGGCCACGGACCCGGGGCCTCACTTTCCAAGCCGCAGCAGATCCGCCGGCGTATTAACATTTATCAAGGCATCCGCTTCGGTCGGCTCGAGCATGTGAACGGCGACGCCGGACAAAAATTCACGCGGGCTCAGCCCTTCGCCCGCCGCGGCCTCACGCTGGAACCGCGCAAGGGTAGCGGGTTCATAGATTGCGCACAACGGCTCGATGAGGCCGTCCGCCGGACTGCGATACGCAGTCGCCGCTGTGCGGACATCCCGGGACTGTACCAGAATCCGGATCGCCGCCTCGCTGAGCCCCGGCAGATCGCAGGCCAGCACCAGCCATGCCGCCTGCGGATGCCGACCGTGCGCGGCCAGGATACCGCCGGCCGGACCGAGTCCCGGCAACTCATCGGCGATCATCGGGAACCGGCTGCGCAGCGCATCGTCGACCTGATCGGCACGCACCGACACATAGGCTGTTTCGACCGCGGGCCGCAGCAGCCCGATCGTGCGCTCCAGCAGCGCCCGACCCTCGATCTGCAAGGCGGCCTTGTCCGATCCGAAGCGCCGGCTGCGGCCGCCCGCCAGCACGAGTCCGTATAACGGGGGTACCCGTGGCTTGCCTGCGTCAGCCCCCGTGCCTTCGTTAGTCAATGGGAAGTCTCTGCTGTCAGGATTCGGCGCGGTAATCGCTCTTACCGCCGGTCTTGCTGATCAGTCGCACGTCACCGATGACGATGTCGTGCGACAACGCCTTGCACATATCGTAGATGGTCAGCGCGGCGATGCTCGCACCGGTCAGCGCCTCCATTTCGACTCCGGTTTTGTGCGCAACCTTGGTCGTGCAGTCGATAACTACATCACCGGCGGCGTCCAGTTCGATGGTGATCCGGCACCCGTCGAGACCGATCGGATGGCAAAGCGGAATCAGTTCGTGGGTCTTCTTCGCGGCCATCGTGCCGGCAATGATCGCGGTCTGGAACACGGGACCTTTCTTCGTCGTGATATCGCCGTCATGAATGACGGCCCGGACCGATTCCGGCAGGCGAACCCGGGCCCGGGCATGTGCCGTGCGTGTCGTGACCGACTTGTCGCTGACGTCGACCATCTTCGGCTGATTCTTGTCATCGAGGTGTGAAAGCATTTGTGCGCCTCATGCAACGGATGATTTTGCCGGGTCGACGATTATAGCCCCGGGGACCTCCGGCGATGCGAGATAATCGCCAGCCCGGAAGGTCGCAGCACTGCTTGCGATCAGCGTTGCGACGCCCCAGCTGAGCCCGACGACGACGCCGGCGTCGACGATGCCGCGCCACGGCTGGTCGAACTGATGGATGAGCAGGATCAGGCCCACGATGGCCAGCGTGCCGTACCACGCGATGCGTTTCGCACGCAGGCTGGCGTGGAAATAGCCGAAACAGAAGACCGGCGCCAGCAGTCGCATCCACAACGGCGTCGGCATCCGATACAGATAGAGTGCGCGGGCCGCGACGCGTGGCGAAAATTTGACCTGGAAACCACGGTACCCCTCCAGCCACGCCATGAGAATGACATTCGCGCAGATCAGGAACCACTGCAGCGGCGACAGCCCGAGTTCGAGCGCCGCGAGGACGAATGGCGTCAGACGCCAGATTGCGAATCCGCACACGCCGATCACGCCGAGCGCGCCCCAGGCCGCCGCAAACGGGTGAGTAACCGAATTAGTTTCCGTCGTCATGCCAATGTGGTTCCGGGTGCCGATGCCAAGTATTTAACCTTTGCTGTTAACCCCAATGCTAAAATAACCCAATGGTCTTGCGCTACATGAATACCTGACACCGCTCGGCCACGCATGTGGCAGGGGGCTGGCCGGGAGAGCATACATAGATGGGACGAACGATTATTGAAAAGCTCTGGGATGCGCATAGCGTAGCCGACCTCGGAGACGGCAGCCACCTTTTATATATCGACCGTGTGATGTTTCACGAGCGCACGGGCAGCATTGCCCTGAAGGGCCTCGAGGCCGCGGGGCGCAAAGTCCGAAACCCGGAACAGGTATTCGGCTGCATGGACCACATCGTCGATACGATTCCGGGCCGCACCGACGAAACCATGGTCCCTGGAGGTAACGCATTCATCACGACGACCCGCGACGCGGCACAAAAGGCCGGCGTCAACCTTTTTGATCTGGGCGACGACCGCCAGGGAATCGTGCACGTCGTCTCGCCCGAGCAGGGCATCGTCCTGCCCGGCGTCACACTGGTCTGTCCCGACAGTCATACCTGCACGCAGGGCGCGGTCGGCGCGCTGGCCTGGGGCATCGGCTCCACCGAGGCCGAACACGCGATGGCGACCAAGACGCTCGTGGTCAAAAAACCGAAGACCATGCGCGTACGCTTCGACGGGCAGCCGGGTCTGGGCATCACGGCCAAGGACCTGATCCTGCGTCTGATCGGCGAATACACGGCTGCCGGCGGCGGCGGCTACGCAATCGAGTTCGCGGGTGAGGCCATCCGCGCGATGCCGATGGAGGCTCGCTTCACGCTGTGCAACATGGCCGTGGAATTCGGCGCGTGGACGGGCATCATCGCCCCGGACGAGTGCACGTACGCGTACTGCGACGGGCGGCCGTTCGCGCCGAAAGCACACGTCTGGGAACAGGCACTGGCGCACTGGAAAACGCTGCCGAGCGACGCGGATGCGGTCTTCGACAAGGAAATCGTCATCGACTGTGCCGACATCGTGCCACAAGTCACCTGGGGCACGAGCCCGCAACACGAAACCGGCATCGACGGCGTCGTGCCGGATCCGGCCAACGAGCCGGACGCGAACCGCAGGCAGTCGATCGAACGCGCGCTCGAATACATGGATCTGACGCCGGGTACGCCGCTGGAGGGCCTCCCGATCGACTCGGCCTTCATCGGCTCCTGCACGAACGCCCGCCTGAGCGACCTGCGCGCCGCCGGTGCCATCGTCAAGGGCAGGAAGGTCGCCGCCGGCGTCAAGGCCATCGTCGTGCCGGGTTCCAGCCAGGTCAAACTGGCGGCCGAGGCCGAAGGTCTCGACGCCGTCTTCACCGAAGCGGGGTTCGAATGGCGCGAGTCCGGCTGCTCGATGTGTTTCTTCGCCGGCGGCGAGAACCTCGGGCAGGAAAAGCGCGCGGTCTCGAGCACGAACCGGAACTTCGAGAATCGCCAGGGACCGCGCACACGCACGCACCTGGCCAGCCCGGCGATGGTCGCCGCCGCGGCGATCGCCGGGCATCTGACCGACGTGCGCAAGCTGGAGCAGTCTTGAGGCCATGGAAAAGTTTATCGAACTGACCGCGATCGCGGCGCCACTGCTGCGCATCAACATCGACACGGATGCGATCATCCCGAGCCGCGAGTTAAAACGCGTCTCTAAAAAAGGTCTCGGGACGGGCCTGTTCGCCGGCTGGCGCTATACGGAACTCGGCAGCCGCATCGAAAACCCGGATTTCATCCTGAACCAGCCGCCCTACCGGGACGCCGGGATCCTGCTGTCCGGCGCGAACTTCGGCTGCGGCTCGTCGCGCGAACACGCGGTCTGGTCACTCGCCGAGTGGGGCATCCGCGCGATAATCGCGCCGAGCTTCGGGGCGATCTTCTACAGCAACTGCGTCCGCAACGGCATCCTGCCGGTCATCCTCGACGACGAACGCATCGCGACGCTCGCGGATATCGTGTCCGCCAACCCGGCCGAAAACCGCATCGCCATCGACCTCGAACAGCAGACGGTCGTCGCCGTCGATGGCGGCACCGACACGTTCGACATCACTCCCGCCGATCGCCGGATGCTGATGGAAGGACTCGATCCGATTGCCGTCACGATGAAACGCGACGACGAAATCCTGGCGTTCCAGGCGCGGGACCGGCTGAAGCGACCCTGGGTTTACCTGTAGTAAAAATTACGGTCTGACCCCACCTCACTCCGCCCCGACAGCCCCCTCCCCGATCAGCGCGTCGATTTCTTCGTCGGAGTAACCGACCTCGGCCATGATCTCGCGGGTGTGTTGCCCCTGGCGCGGCACGTCGCGGCGAATACCGAAACGCCGACCGTCCATCTCCAGCGGCAACGCCGGAAGGCGAGCCTTCTCGCCCGCCCGGACGCCATCGGTGACCGTCATTTCCAGCAGACCGCCGCTCGCATTCAGATGCGGATCGTCGAACAGTTCTTCGGGCTTCGCGATCGGCGCGAAAGGCAGACCGGTTGCCTCGAGCTTGTCCATCAGCTCGGCTTTCGTGAACTGCCCGAACGTCTTCTTGATGATCGGCAACAATCGTTCCTTGTGCGTGACGCGATCGTTGTTCGTCGCGAGGCTCTGATCGGCGGCCAGTTCATCGAGGCCGAACGACTCGCACAACTGCTTCCACTGCTTATCGGATACGACGCCGACGAAGACCTGGTCGTCGTCACCGGTTTCAAACACCTGGTAGATCGCCCACGCCGATATGCGCGCCGGCATCGGTGCCGCGGCCTGGCCGGTGACCGCGTACTGCGCCATGTGCTGCCCGACCAGGAACACGCTGCTCTCGTACAGCGACGCGACGACCTGCTGACCCTCGCCGGTCGCATCACGCTGATGCAGCGCTGCGAGGATGCCGATCACGCCGAACATGCCGCCCTGCACATCGACCACCGAAGAACCTGCGCGCAACGGCTGCCCCGGCGGGCCAGTCATGTAGGCGAGACCGCCCATCATCTGTGCAACCTCGTCCAGCGCGGTGCGGTGCTCGTAAGGGCCGCTCAAGAAGCCTTTTTCCGAACAGTAAATCAGCGCGGGGTTCCGCGTTTTCAACGCCGCGTAACCGAAACCGAGGCGGTCCATCGTGCCGAGACGAAAATTCTCGATCAACACGTCGGCCTCGTCGACGAGCTTTAGTACGAGCGCCTTGCCGGCCTCGGACTTTAAATCGACACACAGGCTGCGCTTGTTGCGGTTGTACATCGGGAAGTAGCCGGCGCCAGAGCCCGGCAGGTGTCGCGTGTTGTCGCCCCCGGTCGGTTCGATGCGCACGATGTCGGCGCCCAGATCGGCCAGTATGAGGCCCGCAGCGGGACCCATTACCATATGTGTGAATTCGACGACCTTGATGCCGGCGAGCGGTAAACCCTTGTTTTCTGTCATCTAAAAGCCTTTTTCGTTATTATCCCGTGCCCCGGTGCCGTAAATTATGCCCTAAGGGCCGGGAATTAATAAGGACGTTATCAATGAGCGACATCGATATTCTCGTCAGCGAAGTCGGCCCGCGCGATGGCCTGCAGAGTATTCGGACAATCATGCCCACGGCGGCGAAGATAGCGTGGATCGATGCCGAGGCCGCCGCCGGCGTCCGCGAGATCGAGGTCGCATCGTTCGTGCCACCGAAGCTGCTGCCGCAAATGGCGGACGCCGCCGAGATCGTCGCGCACGCGAAAACGATACCCAATCTCGCCGTCATCGCCCTGGTGCCCAACTTCAAGGGCGCCGAAAACGCGATCAGGGCCGGCGCCGACAAGCTCGGGCTGCCCCTGTCGTGCAGCGAGACCCACAGCCAGGCAAACCTGAAAATGACCCATAACCAGGTCATCGACGAGGTGCGCAAAATCCGGGCGCTGATCGACACGCTGCCGGCGGCCGAGCGCCCGGGCTTCGAGGGCAGCCTGTCGACCGCGTTCGGTTGCACACTGGAGGGCGAGGTGCCGGAAGGACAGGTCGTCCGTCTTGCCGCCCGGCTGGTCGAGGCCGGCGTCGACGAGCTGAGCCTGTCAGACACGACCGGCTACGCGAACCCGAACCAGCTGCGGCGCCTGATCAAGCTCGTGCGCGCCGAGGTCGGCGCGGACAAGCTCGCTGGCGTGCATTTGCACAACACCCGCGGACTGGGCCTCGCGAATGTCGTCGCGGCGCTGGAAGAAGGCATCACGACCGTCGACAGCTCGCTCGGCGGCATCGGCGGGTGCCCGTTCGCGCCCGGCGCGAGCGGCAACATCGTGACCGAGGACCTGGTCTTCATGCTCGATTCGATGGGTCTGAAGACCGGTATCGATCTCGAGCAACTGCTGACAGTGCGCAATACGGTACTCGCGGCATTGCCCGACGAGGAGATGTACGGCTTTACGCCGGATGCGGGCCTGCCCAAGGGCTATGCCGGCGGCGGCTGGGGCCTGGGCGCTTGACGCCGGGCCCATAAAAAACGGGCCGAATCCGTCAGGACCCAACCCGTCGAGTTCGCCGCCGACGCTTTGCATGGGGGAGATGCGCCACGGCGAGGGAGGGAATCATCACCCTTATTGGTACTTCAGGCCGTATTCAACATCGGCTGATTCGAATCCTTTTCGATCGTCGCCATGTCGATCTCATTGATAGAATACTGCGCTCAGGCTCGCCTCCCAGCCGACGATGGCCTGCTTGCGGTGATCACCCCAGCGATATCGCCCGAAAGCACCACTCTTACGAATCACCCGGTGGCATGGAATCAGGTAACCGATGTGGTTCTTCGCAATCGCCGATGCAACAGTGCGAGTTGCCGCTGGCGAACCGATCATTGCCGCGACCTGCTCGTAGGCGACGAGTTCGCCGGCCGGCACCGATAACAGCGCGGCCCAGACCTTGAGTTGAAACCTGCTGCCCCTGAGCAGCAGGTGCAAGGGCCTTCGCTCGCGCATATCGGTTGCGAATGCAGCACGCATCAGCGGCCGGGTAACGACGTCGTCGCGCTCGATGCACGCCTGCTTCCACTCGCCGGCCAGTTCGCGCTCCAGCCGTTCGCGCTCAACATCGGTGTCGAAGAATGCGAGCTTGCAGATGCCACGCTCCGTCGCGGCCAGCAGGCACCCGCCGAAGGGAGATTCGTGCAGACCAAAACAAATTCTCAGGCCCTGCCCATGGCGCCGATAATCGCCGGGCGTCATGCCCTCGCAGGTGATCATCAGGTCATGCAAACGACCGGTGCCGCTAAGCCCGGAATCCAGCGCGGCCTCCATGACGGTTGCCGACCGCAGGCGTCGCTTGGCAGATTCCTTGGTCAGATGCTGTAAAAATTGTTTCGGCGATACACCGACCCATGTCGAGAACACACGTTGCAGGTGATACTCGCTGACACCCACATGCGCACTGAGGTCCGCCAGACACGGCTGCTGCTCCCGGTGAGTATCCAGGTAATCAATTGCTTTGGCGATGCGGTCATACACGCGCCCGCCTGCTGGTTCCGTTGTCTCCATTCGTCCCCACCGACGTGCGCCCGAATCGCTGCATCGCGCAGCTTGTCTGATCGACCGCGTTCCACCTGACATGATAGAGGATTATTGCGGTCGACCGACGCATGGCGCGACCCGATTCTTGCGGAATTTGCTCCGGCGGTCGCTTTGCCGCGCCGCACACCAGAGACGGCCCGAATAAGACACGCGGGCGACTCTGATATATAGTCAAGCGGCTATAGCCGTAAGGTGAAAGAAGATGAATATACTTCGAGTACTCTTGACTGCCACGGCAGCCTTGGCACTCCTGTCCGCTTGCGGTCAGGAAACCTCCGTGCAGACATTCGACGGCGGCCCGACTCCCGAACCACCTGAATCGTCCGCGAAAGACTTCGGCGACTACGTCCTGCATTTCAACGGCATTTCAACGGACCAGCTGCAGCCTGAAGTCGCGCGGGAATACAACGTGACGCGCAGTAAAAATAGAGCCATGCTGACGGTGTCGATCATCCGGAAAGAAGCCGGCACGATTGGTGTCTCCGTGCCCGGCGAAGTCACCGCGACGGCAAACAACCTGACGGGGCAACTCAAGAACCTGACCCTGCGAGAGATACGCGTAGGTGATGCGTTCTATTACATCGGCGATATCTCCATCGCACACGCCGAGACGCTCGTCTTCAATGTCAATGCGACGCCGGAAAACACGACGAACAGCCTCGAGGTACGTTTTCTCCGGCAGTTCTATACTGACTGACGAGTGGCCACAGCCGCCACCGGTCAGTGCCGCGGCAGCGGCTTCAGGCGCATCTCCCAGTGCGAATACATCGGGTACCGTCCTGCGCACCAGATAATGATCGCGATGAAGCCGGCTACCATGCCGACGGCGAGGCCGATGTCCGGCCACGTGCTGAATGGCTGATTATCGGGTGACAGCGCGGGAACCACCATCAGGTACTTGCTGATCCATATGCCGAGGTTAATGCCAAAACTGATAACGCACATCGCGAGCAGCGAACGTTTGACGACGGCGAAAATAAACGCAACGAACGGGACAAAGAAACATCCGGCCATCATCGTCCAGAAGTACGGGCCGTAGTGGCCGTACATCTGTCGCCACAGTGGTTCTGACTCGTGTTCCAGGTTACCGAACCAGATCACGAAGAACTGCGCCCAGAAGAAATATAACCACAGCAGCGTGAACGCCGTGACCAACATCCCGAGCTTGCGCACCTGGTCCGGCCCGAACGGCGCGTCACCCTTGCCCGAACCACCCAGCAGCGCCGGGAACACAATCAGGGCCGCGCATCCAGCAAACAGGCTGCCGAACCAGAAGTAAATCGGGAACACCGTGCTGTGCCAGTGCGGGATCAGCATCATCGCGAAATCCCAGGCGAACAAGGTGTTGCACAGTATAAAAGCAATGATGACCCACGGCGACAGCAGATACAGCTGGCGCTCCACGGCACGGTGATCGATTGCGTCGGCGTCCGCACCGGCCGCCAGATCCGGGCGCAGGCTCTTTAAGACGTAAACGGCACTGAGGCCATAGAAGGCCAGCAGGCCGAGCAGATTGCGGATCAACAGCCAGTTCAGATCGAGCCACGGACTTAGGTGCGCCTCCGGTTCCGGCGACAGCCAGTAGAACAAATCGTCGCGCGCAAAGTAGAACAACAGCAGGAAAATGCCGATTGCGAATGGCGCGAATGCCAGCGTGCTGAGTTCCGCCAGGCGGTAGTACGGCTTGGCCCACTGCGCCTTGACGATCCGGGTGATCGCGCAGAAGACGACGCCGGCCTGGCTGATACCGAGCAGATACAGGAACGAGGCTGTCAGCACGCCGAAGTCGAGCGCGGCGGTCTCGCTATTCAGTCCATACAGCAGGCTGCCGAGTCCCAGCACAAACAAAGCGAGCATGACCCACAGGGCAACCGTTCCAGCCTCGCGTGATCGGGCGAATCCAAGCGGGTGCAGCGTGCTCATTTTTCGTCGATCTCGGTCTTGCCGAATTCGTGTTTGATATAGTTGACCACGTCCCACCTCTCCTCCGGGCTCAACGCATCGCGGTAGAACGGCATGGCCGAACGGCCGCGCGTCAAGGTAAAAAACACCTGCCCGTCGGCCTGATCCTGGGTGTAGGCGTCGTTCAGGTCCGCCGGCGACGGATCGGCGAACTTCAGGCCAACCGGGCCGTCACCCCGCCCTTCCGGCCCGTGACAGACGATGCAGTTGGTCTGGTAAAAAGACTTGCCACGCGCCAGCGACTCGGGAGTCGCGGCGACCGGGTTCTCGATCGATATGGCTGCGTCCTTCGCATCGAACATGCCTTGCTCGGTCGTTGGCGCGACCACCGTTTCGCCACCACGCACCGGCACGGCACCCGGCCCCGGCGGTGCGATCGACTCCTGCGGCTTCGCGGACGGCTGATCGACCATGTCACGATCCCACGGCAAACCCGCGACCATCGACGCGTAGCCGAGCAACCCTAATGCAATCAAAGCATGCCGAATGCGCATCAGGCGGCTTCCTCCTTCATGGCGCGGACTTCCTCCGCGCCGGCCTCGCGGAGAATGCTCTCTGCTTTTTGAAAATGTGCGTCATCGTCAACCTCGACCGCCACGGCGAACTTGTCGACGGCGGCCTCCGGCACGTACACGCGCTCCCGGATTGCCGGCAGGCGCGCGCTGATGAAGAAGCCGAGGACTGTGAACAAAATGCCGAACAGGATCGTCATCTCGTAGGTGATGATCAGGAACGGCGGTATTGTGATGATCGGTCGGCCGCCAACCGGGTGCAGATACACCACGGCCGTGCCGGCGGCCAGCAGGAAGCCGCAGATACCGCCAATAATTCCACCCATCAGCGTAAAGCGTTTGATGACCGACTTCTTCTCGCCGAGCACTTCCTCCACGCCTTCCATTGGGATCGGCGACATCAGTGACGGTGTCGCGAACCCCGCGCCCTTGAGCTTGCCGGCTGCCGCCAGCGCGGCATCCGGCGCGGGAAACAGCCCCACTGCCTGGTGACTGACCATCAGTCGGCACCTCCTTCGGTTCCGGGCGTGCTGGTCGCAGCTTCGCCCGGCTGATCCATCGTCTCCTTGATCTCGTAGATTGATATGCTCGGGAAGATCTTGACGAAGATCAGGAACAACGTGCTGAACATCCCCAGGGTGCCCACCATGATCGAGATCTCGACGGAACTCGGAACATACACACCCCACGAATCCGGCAGGTACTGGCGCGACAGCGAGGTGCCGACGATCAGGAAACGCTCGGTGTACATGCCGATATTGATCACAATCGACAGGATCAGCATCGGCACGAACGACGTTCTGAATCTCTTCGAGATCATCAGCAGCGGAGCCACGGCACAGAACAGGATCATCTCCCAGTACAACCACGCGTAATAGCCGAACAGCTTGTACTTCAGCGCTTCGTACTCGGTCGAGGTGCCGCTGTACCAGGCCGTGAAGAGCTCGAGCGCGTTGATGTAGGTCCAGATCAGCGAGAGCACGATCAGCAGCTTGCCGAGATTATCGAAGTGCAGATCGGTGATGTAATGCTCGAAGTTCATGTACTTGCGCAGCACAAACATGACGGTCACGATACCGGCGGTTCCGGAGTAGATTGCGCCGACCACGAAGTACGGCGCGAATATCGTCTGATGCAACGCCGGCACGAGCGACAGAGCGAAGTCCCAGGACACGATGCTATGCACCGAGACCGCGAGCGGAATAATCAGCACGGCCAGGAACGTGTACGCCCAGCCCAGACGATGCCATTCGGTATCGGTACCGCGCCAGCCGAGTGACAGCATCACGTACATGTGATGCCGCCATCCGGTCGTGCGGTCGCGTACCGCGGCGAAATCAGGAATCGTCCCCATGTAGATAAAAATCGAGCTACCGGTCAGGTAAGTGGTGATCGCCATGACGTCGAACATCAGCGGCGAACGAAAGTTCGGCCACAACCCCATCTGATTCGGGTACGGCAAGGTCCAGTGGATGAACCATGGACGCCCGACGTGTACCATGACCATCGTCCCGGCGACCATCAGCGAGAACAGCGTCATGGCCTCGGCACTGCGGTACATCGCCTTGCGCCACGAACTTTGCGTAATGTGCAATACGCACGACAGCAAGGTTCCGGAATGGCTGAGGCCAATCCAGAAGATGAAACTTGCGAGATACGTACCCCACACGGTCGGCTGGTTCATGCCGGCCGCACCGATGCCGTAATTCAGCTGGTAAAACCACGGGAAGAAGAAGCAAACGAGCGTGACCGTGATCGCAACCGTCAACGTAATGTAGTACGCCGACCCCGTCTGGGTCAGCGAGCGAACGACGTCGTCGTTAACGTCGGCGAATTGCAGCTTGCGCGGGTTATCTGGCACCGGCGTCGACCTCCACCTTCTTCAGGTAGACCACGGACGGGGCGGTGTTCAGTTCCTCGAGCACGCGGTACGCCCGTGGATCATTGAGTTGCTTCGCGACCGCGCTGTCCGGGTCCTGGCGGTCACCGAAGACCAGCGCCTCGGTCGGGCAGGTCTGCACACAGGCCGGCTGCACCTCGCCGTCCCGTACGCGGCGACGCCCGTCGTCCTTGGCGGTGTCCTTGGCCAGGCGGATGCGCTGGATGCAGAACGTGCACTTCTCCATGACGCCTTTCTCACGCACCGTGACATCCGGGTTCAGCTGCTGATCGAGTGGCGTATCCCAGTGATGGGTTTGGTAGTTGAAATAACGCACTTCGTATGGGCAATAGACCGCGCACGCGCGCGTCCCGATGCAGCGGTTATAGACTTGCGCGTTGAGGCCGTCCTGGTTGTGGTAGGTCGCCGACACCGGACACACCGTCTCACACGGCGCCGCGTCGCACTGCTGACACAACATCGGAATGAAGCGCAGCTTGATGTCCGGGTACTCACCCTCCCAATAACGCTCGATGCGGATCCAGTGCATGGTACGACCCTTGGCAATCTCCTCCTCGCCGACGATCGGCAGATTATTCTCGGCTTGGCAGGCGGTGACGCAGGCCTCGCAACCGGTGCAGCGGTCGAGGTCGATGGTCATCGTCCACGCGTAGTCGAACTTGTCGTAATAGCCGGGTTTCCGGTAGGCCTGCCATTGTTCGGCAAATTGGTCGATAAAGCTCATGTCGGTTCCACCGTGATTGGAATACTGCGCAGTCGAGTACTCTGCAAGGCGGCACTGCGCGCTTCGCCCTGCGCCGGCGTCGATGAGGCAATCTGCACGATGTCGCGGCCCAGCTCGCGCGACTCGCCGCCGGTTTTGACCAGCTCGACGTGGCGGCCCGTGCGGGTGAGTTTGACACGCGTCGCACTCCACGCCAGCGCCCCGGTTTCCGGCTCCATCTGCGGCGCGAGTATCCGGATCGGGTTGACGCCACGGTTCCGCGCGTAACGCCCGTACTCCGTATGGCCCTGGCCGATCGGGATCGCGATGACGTCGGGCCGGATGGCCGGGTAGACATAGACCGGGGCGGCGATCTTGCCGTACGGCGACTCGACGTCGAGCACGTCGCCCTCCTTGACGCCGAGTTGGGCTGCCGTCTGCGGATTCAGCTCGATCCACGATCCGTACACGATGCTTGTCATTGCATCCGGCAGCTCCTGCAACCACGGTAAGTTCGCGCCACGCCCATCACGCAGTGCGTTCGACTCGTACGGGTACAAAACAAACGGATATGTCTCCTCGGCGCCTGCGAACTCCGGTTCACCGACATCGATGCTGGCGATAACATTTCGGCTTACTGACACCGACGCATGATCGCGGCCGGTATCCTCGCCCCAGACACCGGCGCGAAGGATGTCGCGCCAGAACGTATCGAACCCTTCCGTGCCACCCGAGACCTGCGCATGAATCGTTCGCCAGCTGTCACGCAGGTAATCTTCCATGCTTGGCCATGGCAGCGCTTCGTCCAGGCCGACCTGCCGTGCCAGCGCAAGTACGATGTCACCCGTCGCGCGCGTGTTGTACAACGGGGATACGACGGGCTGCGAAACGGCACCGACCGGGAATCCGACGCCCGGCTCGGGGCTGTGATCGCCCCAGCTCTCCAGGTAGGTATGGCTCGGCAGAATCACGTCGGCCATCGCGGTGGTCTCGTCGGGGAAACTCGACAGGCTGACAATCAGCGGGATCTCCTGCAGAGCGGCCGCGAATTCGGCCGCATCCGGCAAGGTGAAAAGTGGATTGGTGTTGTTGACGATCAGCACGTCGATTTTGCCCGCACGCGCCGCATCAGCCAGTTCCCGCATCGCCCGATAGGTCGCGTGTCGCGCCTGGGTGTCACGGCCGACGGCGGGCTCCGGGTTAAACACGACCCCGCCGGGCTTGCCCAGGTTGCCGACCAGATAATTCAGCGCATTGACAGCGACCAGCGTCGCCACCGCGTTGGTGTGACTACATGCCGTGCCCCCGCCAATCGCCAAGCTCGCTTTGCTAGCGGCGAATTTCTGTGCGACCCGCTCGATTCTCGCGGCCGGCAAGTCGACGGCTTCCGCGACGGAAGCCGGCGTGTACCGGTCGAGTGCCGCAGCCCATGCGTCACGATCCGCTCCCCGATAGCGTTTCTCAACCAAGTGTCGGGCGATGGCCAGCGCGAACAAACCCTCCGTACCCGGCGCGGCCGCCAGCCACTCATCGGCTGCCGCTCCACTCACCGACATCCGCGGCTCGACCTGCACGAAATAGCCACGCGCATCGGGTCGCGCGTGACGGCTCCGACCGAAGCCGAGACTATGATGCACCGGCGAGATCCAGTTGCTGAGGTAGTCGGCGCCGAACGAGATGACATAGTCGGCGTTTTGCAGATCGTAGTACGGCAGGCGCGTCTCACCGAACAGCCGCTGGTTGGCCGCGTACAGGGTTTGCGGATGCGCGAACTCATAATGCAGCAACCGGTCGGCACCGAGCTCGGCCATGAACCGCTCGAACAACTCGGCAAGGTGGCCGCCCACCCCCTCGGTCAGCAGGCAGATACGATCACCCTGTCCCGCCGCTTTCAGCGCGCTGAGCGTCTCGCCGACGCGGCCCAGTGCCTCATCCCACGTCGTCTTGACGAAACCGGCCGAACCGCGCTCCGCGTTCTGCACCAGCGGCCCCGTCAGGCGATCCGGGTTATACAGGGCCTGCAAACCGGCCTGGCCCAGCGCGCACACCGCGCCCTGACTGACCGGGTGCGCGGGATTGCCCTCGATCTTCTTGGCGCGCCCCTCGCGCGTCCGCACGGTAATGCCGCAGCCGGCCGAACACATCGAGCAGACCGAGTTATACCAGGTCGCGATTCCAGAACTGAATTCCTCGGGTGGCACTGCGTACGGCACCAGGTACTCGAGCGGATGTTTGGTCGACTCCGAGAGCATGAAGCCGGCGCCGGCGCCGATGCCGCCCGCGCCGACGAGTTTCAAAAAATCCCTGCGTTCGATATTTGCCATGCCGTTATCCGACCCTTCTGTGCGTCGTCGCCTCGTTCATTTGTGACACGTCAAGCAATCCTGGCCGTGCTGCACCTCGTTCTCCAGGTGACAATCCCGGCACCAGCCCATCTGCAGCGGCGCGATGCGGGTCACGACGTCCATCGTCTGCACCGGCCCGTGACAGCTCTGGCATTCGATGTTCGCCTGCACATGGCGCTTGTGCGGAAAATACACGAAGTCCGGCAGGTCATGAACCTTGATCCACGGGATCGGATCCTTGTTGACCCAGTAGTTCATGACCTTGCGAATCTCCGGGCGGTCCGTCGCGACTTCATTGTGACAGCCGACGCATTTGTTGACGCTCGGCACGCCCGCGGAAATCGAGCGGCGCGCCTGCGTGTGGCAGTACTGGCAGGGAATCTCAAAATCACCCGCATGGATACGGTGGCTGAAATTGATCGGCTGTACGGGGGTCGTGCCCGGAAAGAAGGTCGCATTGGCCCAATAGCCGGCGAACATGCCAACCAGCCCGACCACGCCGATCAAGGCCGCGGGCTTGAGGACTCGTAACGTTGGAACGATAGATACGCCCATCTACTCCACACTCCGTACACGGTATTCCACAACGGCCGTCGCCGGCCTCGAATAGACACCTTGCCTGCTTAGCTTTCCCCTATTCACGAGCCGGGCGATTCCGGCTGCCTGGTCAACCCCAGCGCCTTGCCGAACCTGTTGCCGAATTCCTGAATCGAGTCGGCCACCTCCTGGTTGTTCGTCGCGCGCCGGTAGGTGTCCGCCATCTTGTGGATCACCTGGTAGAAATACAGATTCATGTCTTCGACGCTCGTGTCCCGAATCCACAGGTCGATGGCTGCCGTCGTTTTCCGCTCGCTGTCCCACATCGACAGCATCACCGACTGACATGGTCTCGGACCGTCGTGGCGCGCCTCGGTGGCCTGCCATTCGATCTTGATCGGCAGATTGTCGCCATCGAGTTCGACCGTCAGTTTGATTTCGGCAGTTCGGGGCATCATGCTGTTACCTTAGAATTCATGCGGGTACCACCGTGTTGCATCGACCGACACGATGTTCGACATTTTAATAATCATCGTCATGTTCGGCATCCTCGTCAGCCTGGGTGTCGGCCTGTTCTTTCTCGTCCGTGATCGCGGCCGCACCGAACGCACGGTTATCTCGCTGAGCGTGCGCGTCGGGCTGTCCGTCCTATTGCTCGCTCTGCTCGCGTTCGGTTTTATGTCTCGCCTCATGTCTTCTGGCGCCACCCCCGGTGGTTAACCCCAGCCCTCCTGTCAGAACCAGTACACAAACGTAAAAAGAAACAGCCATACCACGTCGACGAAGTGCCAGTACCAGCTGGCAGCTTCGAATGCGAAGTGATTGTCCGGCGTGAAGTGGCCCTTGATACAGCGCAGGAGCATGACCGTGAGCATGATCGCGCCCAGAGTTACATGTGCGCCGTGGAATCCCGTCAGCATGAAGAACGTCGACCCGTAGATCCCGGAGCCGAGGCTCAGGCCGAGCTCGCTATAGGCGTGGATGTACTCGACGACCTGCAATGTGAGGAAGGTGAACCCGAGTGTGACCGTCGTCGCCAGCCAGACTATCAGCGCCCCGCGCCGGCCCTTCTTCAAAGCCCAATGCGCGAACGTAACCGTCAGGCTGCTGGTCACGAGAATCATGGTGTTGATCAACGGCAGACCCCAGGCGCCCATCGCCTGCGTACCCTCGCCCCCCGGCGTCATGAACAGCGGCCAGACGTCCGCGAAGTCGGGCCACAACAGCAGATGCGTCTCGAGACGGTGACCCGCACCGGCCAGCCACGGCACTGAGATCACACGGGCATAGAATAATGTGCCGAAAAAAGCGGCAAAAAACATGACCTCGGACACGATGAACCACACCATGCCCATGCGATACGAGCGATCGAGCTGTCGGCTGACCAGACCCTGCATCGATTCCATGATGACGACGCGGAACCAGCCAAACATCATGAACGCGACCATCGCCAGCCCGGCGTAAAAAATTAGCGCGCCGAATTCACCCTCGGTCGCGACCTTGTCAGTGCTCTGCTGGATGAAGTTGACCGCGCCGAAGGCCGTCACAAACAACGCGATCGAGCCGATGATCGGCCAGACGCTGCTGTGCGGAACGTAATAGCGGGGTGTCCCGCTCATGATGCCTGCTTCGCCCCTTGCTCGTTGTTCATGAGTTGGTCGACCATACTCAGTTGCTCGCGACCTGCTCTGGCTCAACATCGGGAACCCGGAACATCGAATACGACAGGCTCAGCGTACTGATTTCTTCGGGCAAATCCGCATCGATATAAAACGTCACCGGCATCTCGACCGCCTCACCCGCCGCCAGCACCTGCCGCTCGAAGCAGAAGCACTCGATCTTGTGCAGGTGCAAGGCTGCGACGCCCGGCGCCACGCTCGGCACGGCCTGACCGGTAACCGACGTGCCAGCCCGATTGCGTGCATAGAACGTCGTCGTGACCATCTCGCCAGGGCGCACACTCAGCTGGCTCACCGTCGGCCGGAACTCCCAGGGCAACCCCTTGCCCACCTGCGCCACGAACTGGATCTTCACATCGCGATCAACGACCGGCCCGGGCATATCGGGCACGGCAACCGGCCCGGCGGTTTTGCCGTTGATCCCGGTCAGCTCACAGAACACGTCGTACAGCGGGACCAGCGCGAAGGCGAAACCGAACATACTGCAGGCGAGCAGTATCAGCAGCGCCGCCTGCTTCCCGTGACCTTGCGGTGTGCCTTGCACGCTCAAACCGCTAGTCCTCCTCGGCCGCAATAACCGGCGGCGTCTCGAATGTGTGGAACGGGGCCGGCGACGGTACCGTCCACTCGAGTCCTTCAGCCCCCTCCCAGACCTGTGCGGTGGCTTTCTGGCCGCCGCGAATCGTCTTGACCACGATGTACAGGAAAAGGACCTGCGTCAGGCCGAGCAACCCCGCACCGATGCTGGACATCATGTTGAAGTCTGCGAATTGCACCGAGTAATCGACGATGCGCCGGGGCATGCCGGCGAGCCCGGAGAAATGCATGGGAAAAAACGTCAGGTTAACGGCGAAGGCAGCCACCCAGAAGTGAATCTTGCCGAGCCGTTCGTCATACATGTGCCCGGTCCACTTGGGTAGCCAGTAGTAGACGGCCGCCATCGTGCCGAAGATCGCGCCGGGATACAGCACATAGTGGAAGTGCGCAACGACGAAGAACGTATCGTGATACTGGAAGTCCGCCGGCACCAACGCCAGCATCAGGCCAGACAAGCCACCGATGGTAAACATCATGACGAAGGCAATAGCGAACAACATCGGCGTCTCGAAGGTCATCGAGCCCCGCCACATCGTCGCGACCCAGTTGAACACCTTGACGGCCGTGGGCACGGCAATCAGCATCGTCGCATACATGAAGAACAGCTCGCCGAACAGCGGCATACCGGTCGTGAACATGTGGTGGCCCCAGACGACGAACGACAGGACCGCGATCAGGACCGTGGCATAGACCATCGAGCGGTAGCCGAACAGCCGCTTGCGCGCGAACGTCGGAATGATCTGCGAGGCGATGCCGAAGCCCGGCAGGATCATGATGTAAACCTCCGGGTGCCCGAAGAACCAGAAGATGTGCTGGAACAGCACCGGATCACCGCCGCCGGAAGCCTCGAAGAAGCTGGTACCGAAGTGGCGGTCGGTCAGCATCATCGTGACGACGCCGGCCAGCACCGGCATGACCATGATCAGCAGAAACGCGGTGATCAGCCAGGTCCAGACGAACAACGGCATTCTCATCAATGTCATGCCGGGCGCACGCAGGTTTATGATCGTCACGATGATGTTAATCGCCCCGGCGACCGACGAGATGCCCATCATGTGCACGCCCAGGATGAAGAAGTCGGTGCTCGGCGGGCCGTAGGTCGTTGACAGCGGCGCATAGAACGTCCAACCAAAGTTCGGGGCCCCGCCTTCCATGAACAGTGTTGACAACAGCAGCGTGAATGCGAATGGCAGCAGCCAGAAGCTGAAGTTATTGAGCCGGGGCAGCGCCATATCGGGCGCGCCGATCATCAGCGGGATCATCCAGTTAGCCAGGCCGACGAACCCCGGCATGACGACGCCGAATACCATGATGAGGCCATGCATCGTGACCAGCTGGTTATAAAAGTCCGGTTGCGTGAACTGGATACCCGGTGCAAACAACTCGAGACGCATGATCATCGCGAACGCGCCCGCAATGAAGAACAGCGTAAAGCTGAGGCACAGGTAGAGCGTGCCGATCTCCTTGTGGTTCGTCGTCAGCAGCCAGCGGGCGATGTAGCTCACCAGCGGATGGCGTGAAC
>Ga0114950_10000211_pt1 | contig 37046 bp, 41 predicted proteins | sample N075metaG_FD_83503 | JGI IMG/M metagenome (GOLD analysis project Ga0114950, IMG submission 83503) | Deep subsurface microbial communities from Kermadec Trench to uncover new lineages of life (NeLLi) - N075 metaG | ecosystem: Environmental > Aquatic > Marine > Ocean trench > Sediment | place...
CTGTGTAACTTATGCTTTTCACTTTGCATTCCTCACCTGTACGTATTTCTGTACATATTATCACGCATAACATGAAGTTCAAGCCATTCCTTCGCAAGCTCAGTCATTCCGACCGCCATAACTTGGTGTTAGGAGCTTGAAGTGCCAATCGTAACTATTCAGATTGTGGCATCGAATAACGAGAGAATATACTCCACTGAGCACGTTGCAAAATTGGCAGACTATCTCGGATCAATCTTCAATAGCGATGCAGGTGGCACATGGGTAAAACTGCACTATCTGGATCGCGACCACTACGCAGAAAACGAGACGCACCCAGATACGAACATTCAACCAACATTTGTGGAGGTGTTAAAAAGAACACTACCTCAGCAGGAAACACTTGCTTTGGAAGCGGAACAAATAGCAGTCAAAGTAGCTCATGTTCTCTCAAGGCCATTGGAAAACGTACATATTATCTATTTACCACCAGGTGAAGGACGAGTAGCATTCGGAGGTAAACTGCTTACCAAGTCAAGATAATTCACTAAATTATAGGTCAGATCCTAACATGAAGTTTAAGCCAGTCGCTATCGCTCCTTCCGACCGCCATAGCTGTCACTTAAATTGCGAACGCAATTTCAGCGCCAGCGCTGTTGGCGGCTTAACTTGGTGTTAGACATTTGATTTTGATACACACAAAACAAGGAGGAGTTATGAATATATTTGAGAATGCAACAAAATTTTTTGAAGCCTGCGACAAACCCGAAGGTTGGGAAGGTTGTAAGCAATATGTCGAAGACGGTGCGACATTCAACGCACAGTCCGAGCCAGTTGCAGACATCCAAACAGTAGAAGATTACTGTGAGTGGATGTTTGCCTTCGGGACCATCACTTCACCCGAAGGCAGTTACATTTTGCACACTTCTAGTTTCGATGACTTAACGAATACTGCATCCTTCTTTGGAACCTACCATATCAAACATACTGGTGATGGTGGACCAGTTCCGCCTACAGAAAAAGAAACCGATACTCATTATGTGTATATTCTAAAGATGAGTGAAAATGGCAAGGTGTCAGAAATGACGAAAATTTGGAATGCACCGTGGGCTATGAAAGAACTAGGTTGGATGTAAACCCATGTCTAACATGAAGTTTAAGCCACTCCTTCCAGTCGATCGGACCGCAGCAAGCTGCGGCCGCTTAACTAGGTGTTAGGCGTCAGAGTGAATCCTTCAGGACAGAAAAAATGAAAGAGATCACGCGTATCAATCACGTAGGTCTACGCGTGCGCGACTTGACGATTGCTCGGGCTTTTTATGAGAGCTTGGGGTTCAGATTCATTGTTGGCCCCGTTGGACCTGAACCGGTCGCGATCGTAGAGCACGATTCGGGCGTGAATATCAATCTGATTCTAAATGCATCCGATAATGCTTCTGAGTTAAATGTTTTGATGGATGAGGAGGTAAAGCACACTGGATTCACACATATCGCTCTGGAAATTACGGATGCAGAAGCGGTAGAGAAGCAACTTGGCACGCTTGGAATATCGATTACAGAGCATGTTGAGTTTGATGGAGCGAAGTTCTTTTTTATTCGCGACCCGGATGGGAACGTGATCGAATTTCATAAACCAGCAGACGACACCTAACATGAGGTTTAAGCCAGGCGCATACGCTCTTTCTGACCGCCATAACTCTCACTCAAATAGCGAACGCAATATCAGCGCCACTTCTGTCGGCGGCTTAACCTAGTGTTATGCACCTAGTGCTCCTTGAACCATTGCCCTAGCTCATCTTCCGAGAGTTTCCCTGCCGCAAGAGCCGCAAATGCTACAACGGTTTCGGCTTCGCTAGCCTTAATTTCAATCCCATTGATTTCAAGAAACACCAAACCACACACCAGGGCGGTTCGCTTATTTCCATCAACGAAGGGATGATTCATTGCTATTCCATAGCTATACGATGCAACTAGATCGTGTAATGAGGTGGCAGGTTCATACCCAAACTTATTTACTGGTCTAGCCAGTGCAGACTCCAACATTTTTGGTTCACTTATACCAGCTGGACCACCATGTGTCGCAAGAACCATATCGTGTACTGAAAGTACAAACTCTTCCAGTAACCACTTTGGTTCTGTCACTTACCCAGTTTCCGAAGGGCATTTCGGTAATTTTTCATTACCTTTTTGGCAGCCGTAATCTGTTCATCGAAGTCCTGGTTATACGGTGTTAACGTGTAGCCTTCCGGGCCTTCAATCAGATAAAGAGTATCTCCCTTTGTTGTATTAAGTCTGTTTAAAGCTTCCTTGGGTAATAATATCCCCATTGAGTTACCAACTTGTGTAACCTTAACCTTTAGCATCTCAAAATACCTGTTATAACATTCGTTAGCAGCGCATAACATGAAGTTCAAGCCGTTCCTTCGCAAACTCAGTCACTCCGACCGCCACAACTGCCACGGGAACGCCCGCCGACGGGGGCCCGGCCCATTCAACAAATGTTTGTCTCAAGAACTTTAGACAAGCATATCGCCAGTGCGTCCAGGATCGCGTACCACTACTTTCCACTACTGGCGCAATACCGGCATAATTCTGCATCGCAGAAGCACTCTCATATCGGCTCGTTTCAGAACCAAAGGCAACCAATAGACGCGGCGCTAGTTGTGCACCCGCACCAGGGAAGCTGTCAAATATCTTCCGGTCAACCATGGCGCGATATCGCTTGTTAATCTCTTGTTCAATGCGCTCTATTGATTGCAGTAGAACCTTTAGCTGGTTGGCCTCTAGTTCAGCCATCAGTTGATTAGGTACCACGACACCCTCGTTATCCGTGAGCGGCATTGCTGATTTTGTATCAGTAAAGCGCTGTTTTATGACATCAGCATATCGAACATTATGTTGATGCATAAAATCGACAAATGTTTTCTTCCGTGCTCGCTGCACCTGCTTAAGTGATGGCCATTTTGAAACGAAGTCGCAAAAAACATGTGAGTCCTTTTCTTTAAACCAATCAAGGACTTGCGGAAAGTAGCTTTTTAGATAATAAGTCAGGCTGTTGGTCAGATCGACTCGATCCTGGACTAACTTTCTGCGGCACTCAACGAGTTGTGCCAGCGCTCGCACGGCGACTGTATCTGGCACAATGGGTGCGAGCTTATGCATCTAGTCTCGTAGCAATTCGGCTTGAAGCTGCGCATCGTCAGGATCGCTTTTTGCACCACTTGGGTGGAATGCCTTTCTCATCTTGGCAACCGTTTCCGGGTGTAACGGAAAGATGGTAATGAACTCATATTTCAACAGCGCGTAGATCAGTGGTCCCTTTTTCAACTCACAAGCAACAGCGATGGGCTTATTGCTATGTCGTTTTCGTAGATCCATTACCCAATCATGAATGGCCTCGGGTCTGTTGTTAATTACTGACAGTCTGGCAGGTTTGTCTTTGCCTACCGTCAGTTCACAAACATTATGTTTCTGGTCAGCCCAATCGATACCGATCAGTGCCGACAAATGATCAATACAAAAATATTTCATCTGTTCCCTCCTGGGTTTACAGTGTCAACGGAACGTGTGATCTCGTTACTCGCAGGTCTTATAGAAGTCGGTGGTCGACATTCCCTGAGTATGCGTTTAAACGAGAAGCTTATACTGGCTCGGTGGTCTTGTTAGAAACATCAAGTGTCTTGAAGTTTAAGCCAGTCGCATTCGCTGCTTCCGACCGCTATAAGCGTCACTTCTGTCGGTGGCTTAGCTGGGCGTTATGTGTCATAGGTTGATTCGTAGTATCATTAGTGATGCTATATTGGTGTGGCTAAAGTAGAGAAGATCCTTGATGAAATGAAGTCGAATCCTAAAGGGATTCGATTCAATGACCTCAAAAAAGTCTACGCGACTTTCTTTGGCAGCCCCAGGCAGAACTCTACCAGCCACTGTATTTTCAAAACACCCTGGCAAGGTGACCCCAGGGTTAATATTCAAGTTAAGCAAGGAATGGCGAAAGCATATCAAGTTAAACAGGTTCTGCTAGCCATTGACCGTTTGGAGATAAAGAATGGTAAGTAAATTCGATAAATTCACATATCGGGTAACTTGGTCTGAAGAAGATGATGAATTCATTGGACTCTGTGCGGAATTCCCAAGTCTCAGCTGGCTAGCTGAATCACCTGAGAATGCACTAAAAGGTATCCGCAAGGTTGTCCGAAACTGTATTAAGGACATGGAATCTAGTGGAGAAGATGTTCCACCTGCTCTAGCAATGAAAAACTACAGTGGTAAGTTTATGGTACGTGTTCCCCCCGATGTGCATCGTAAACTGGCCATGAAAGCAGCTGAATCTGGCGTTAGCCTAAATCGCATTGCAAGCGTCAAATTGGCGCAGTAGGCACATAAAATTGTGGGTAACCAATAGATGCTTAACTTTCCTTCGTGACTAAACGAAACCCTTGGGAGTCGTTCTCCGATGAACACCATTATGGCGAACTAATTACCAACAAGATCTCGCAAATTGCCGATTATGGAATCTTCGTCGCGCTCGAAAACGGGATCAATGGGATAGTCCACCTCAGCGACATTGATTGGGTTGTCCCAGGAGAGAAAGCGATTTCTCGTTACAATGTCGGCGGCTTAACTTGGTGATAGGCCATAAGATTGACATATCAAATATGGTATATATACTATTTACAGTATGTGGGAAGTATATGAACATAGGAGGATTGAGCGGCAGCTGAGAAAGCTATCAACAGATATACTAAAACGCTATGAAAAATGGAAAGACATCGTTGAAATGTCCGGTGCTTCTGGACTACGCCTAATCAAAGGATTTCGTGATAAATCGCTACGTGGCGATTTGACAAAACATAGATCATCTCGGCTAGATCAGCAATATCGAGTTGTCTATCGAGTTGAGAAAGACAAATTTCTGGTTGAGGTTGTCGAGGTCAACCCTCATGACTACAGGGAAAAGAACTGAAATGAAAAACTTCCGACAAGCACAAAAGCAGATTCATATATCACCTGGAGAATCTGTACGGATTATTAGAGAGCTTCAAGAACTAAGTCAGAATGAACTTTCTGATGCCACCAAAATTCCTCAATCTACGATATCAGCCATTGAACATGGTCGGATAAATCTAGGTGTAGAAAGAGCGAAGGTTCTGGCGCGAGCGTTACATTGCCATCCCGCTGTGCTGGTCTTTCCTGGCTGGGATATCAAAACTGAAACAGCTGCATAACAAATAAGGATAGGTCCGCGCGCAGCCGCGACCCGCTCCCGGGCCGGGCTTATCCCGGGTTGGACAAGCCCGTGTTGAGGCAGTCCGCTGGTCCTGGGAACGCGATGGAATTGTAGGTCTACACCGAGGAATGGAAACCGGCCATAGAGATATGGAGTAAAGACAAAGCAAAAAATGAATGGGTGATTTCAAAAAAATGCCAGACTCAAATGAAGATGAGATACCGGACAAAAACATATTTATGATATGTCGATCGTTGAATCACAATGCCCTCTGCAAACTATCTAGTACATACCATCTAAGAAACTGTAGGAAGGATGAATTAGATATTTGGAAAGATATGCCTTTTGATGATCCTCTGGAAGCGATCGAGTATCGTAGCTTCATGAATGATTTTTTCGCCAGCGTATATGCAAACGAAGGTGATCTATTTTTCGATAAGTGCCTATTTGTTTGTGACAATAACGACATGCCCATTGCAACAGGATTCATGTGGAAAGCATATGGTGAATTTAGCACCCTTCACAGTATTAAAGTTGTAAATGGATACAAGAACCAAGGTATCGGCCGGGCATTGCTATCGATTATTATAAAAGTATTAAAAAAGAAAGATTACCCTGTCTACTTACATACCCAACCCGCTAGTGACAGAGCGATAAAGTTATATTCTGCAAGATGTCCAACGAGAAAGAGAACAACGTCAACGTACAGCCGCTGCCTGTTGTGAAGATTAAGCCATGCCATTCAGTCTTTAAGATCAACTTCAGCCGCCATTGAAACAAGCGGCGCGTGTCATTATCGTTACTCAATAACAACTACTTGCCTGAGCGCCTGACGAAGTGGTATTTCCAATTTATGACGCCACATTATTTGCCCTGGTATCCGGCTACCAATAGTTTGTGTAGTTCCACTTTAAGGCACCTTCTGCATGCGGTGGCTTTTTGACCCCAATTTGAGACGCTGCCAATTTCCTGGCCATCTGGTCGACAGCCTTTTTTGCTACTTTTGATTTTGCGTTGGCCTATTGACAGCCTATTGTGCAGCACGGCGACAATCTCGCCGACGTCGTGTCTCTACTCACTATGATCTAAGCCGAACAATACAATATTGCCGTTTATACAAATTCCTTTCATCTTCTTTCACCTGGGTTTACAGTGGTTACTTTCATCGGCGGAGCAGGTCGGGATCAGGCGTATATTATGAATTGGGAGGCGCTGGGAGCAATAGGTGATTTAGTAGGCGCAGCCGCGGTGGTTGCAACGCTTCTATATTTAGCTGTTCAAATTCGACAAAATAACTCGAGCCAGCGAGTCGCTGCCAAGCAAGAAATGACTCGTCAGTTCGCAGATTTCATCGACTTTCTAGTCCTGAACCCTGAACTTGAAAGCCTGCATGATCGCGGTTTAGCCGGTGAGAAATTGAGCAAAGACGAGTTCTCTACTTTTAGCCGAATTATGGCAAAGGCCACCTGGTACTTCTCGGTAATGCACTTCCAATACCGGCTTCAAGGGCTTGACAGCGGTGATTGGGAAGAATCCCGATCATTGATCGCCTTCTATTGCAGTACTCCCGGGTACCAAAACTTCTGGGCATCCCGGGAGCGTGCACATGGTCCTGAATTTCTTCGATATATCGATGAAGAGATAGAAAGGCACAATATAGAAAGCCAGGACCACTGAGTAACCAAATTGGAGCCTGAGTCGATATTAGCCATTGGAGCATACGGGATATCGGGTGTGCTATTCCGGGTATAGAGTCTTTAACATGAATTCTATGTCGCCACTGCCGGTTGTTCGACCAGGCATTTCACAAATAATCACCTGGTAGGGTACCTGGGACATCGTAAGGGGAAAAATATGTTGACCATGCTCGTTAGGAACCGCGTCGAAAATTACACCAGATGGAAAAAAGTATTTGATGCACAAGACCCCGCGGCGAGGCAAGCGGGACTGCGACTAACAGATCTCTGGCGCGACATTGAAGATCCAAATAATGTTTTCTTTATGCTTCACGTCGGTGACCTCGAAAAGGCGCGTGCCTTCCTTGCTGATCCCGGGTCTGCTGAAATCGGCAAGATTTCCGGCGTGATAGACGGCGAATTCCATTTCCTTGAGGGAGAAAGTCTTGGACTGTAAATATCACAGCCAGGCTAGCCACACTTAAGCGCCCCGGTAGCAGATCTGCCATGGCTGTGGACATCAATGTATCCCTGGTGAGCCAGTTGATCAGCGAACAATTTCCCCATTGGGCGGAACTGCCTGTCAAACCACTGGAGTTCAACGGGTGGGACAATAGAACTTTTCGCCTCGGGAACGACATGTGCGTGAGGCTGCCTAGTGCAGAGGCGTACGCGGAACAAGTTGAAAAGGAACAACTGTGGCTGCCCATACTTGCTCCACTCGTGCCGCTTCCCATTCCCGTTCCATTAGCAAAGGGGAATCCCGACATCCGCTACCCCTGGTCCTGGTCAGTTTACCGGTGGCTCGACGGCGAGAACGCAACCATTGAATGCATCGCGGATCTTTGCCAGTTCGCGACGACGCTTGCTCAATTCCTCTCTGCATTGCAGCGCGCCAACACCACTGGTGGGCCACTTCCGGGAAAGCACAATTTTTTCCGCGGCGGCCCCCTGACGATCTACAACGATGAAACCCGAATCGCAATTAACACCTTGCACGGAAAGATTGATACTGCCGCGGTAACGGCCATCTGGGATACCGCCCTGCAGGCAACATGGAACGAGCCACCTGCATGGGTTCATGGTGACGTCAGTGCTGCCAACCTGCTGGTAAAAAACGGGTGCTTAAGCGCAGTGATTGATTTCGGGTGTTCAGCCGTGGGTGATCCTGCATGCGACCTCGTCATTGCCTGGGCACTTTTTTCCGATGAGAGCAGAGAAATATTTCGCACAGAAATTCAGGCTGATAGTGGAACCTGGGCGAGAGCCCGTGGCTGGTCAATCTGGAAGGGCTTAATCACACTCGTCCAATACATAGACACCAATTCACTTTTAGCAGAAAAAGCCCGGCACGTTATTGATCAAACAATCGCTGACCATAAACGCGCGAGATGAATTCCCGAATCATCGAATTGTATTGTTCGGAAATTATTTCCCTGCAATTAGAAACCTCATGGCAAAGAAAGGGATGAGGTCACATGCTTGTGCAAGTTACCGCCAGGGCAATCACAAATGAGGGCTTTGAGCATGCAGAGAGTCGGTTGGCACTAATCAAATCTCTTCCTTATCCCAAAATTGATACATCTCGCATGACCCCGGAAGAGGTAGCCGCTACGCTTGTTAAACAAGTTCAATCTGCGGAAATTTTAATATAAGCTCCTGGACCTTACTACAGCTGTTAGCAATACGCAGAAGATATCTGGAAGATCACAAGGAATTGGGCGATCGCTTAACCTGCCATAGGTTGGATCCAACTGACAGGTAGATAAGAACCAGCGCCATTCCAAGAGCTGGCAGCAACACTGCATTCCGGGCACCAAATTCACCCACACTCCAGCCAAGAAATAGCGAACCAATGGGCATGCCACCCATCATGCCGAGTGAGTATACTGATAGTATCCTGGCCCGATGCGACTCCGGAGAAGCCTCTTGTACGATGGCCCTGCCCATCGTCATGCTGATACCACCACACATCCCCCAGAAATAAAGAACCGCATAGAAACCCCATTCCGGTAGCTCAAGATGTAATATGGACAACACGAGGCAGCTCGTAAAACCAACAACTGTTAGCGCTCGTCCTGGCCGTTCAAGTCCACCAAATCGCATTAAAAGGAGAATGACGGTGCAAATCCCCAGCATATTTGCAGCGAATGCTCCGGCTATTCCGATTGCGCCACCATCATAAATATCTCGAACCATAAGTGGCAATATGACCATATAAGTACCGGCGAAGAACACGCCGATGGCAAATGTGAGAATAATGGCCGGTCGAATTGATTCTGATTTCCAGGCAATCGCCAGGCCTTCAGCGATGTCCCTTAAAGCATTATTTTTGCTGGCGGGTGAGACCCTAACCACAGGTGCATCCGGGAGTTTCAGGGAGGTAACTGCCGCCGCAAGCATAAAGCCCGCCTGGGCCAACAATAGTGCGATGGGGCCGACCCAATCAGCAGTTGAACCCATTGCAAATCCAATGATCTGGATGCCGAACTGAACGCCAACAGCAAGCGTAACAATTCTCTGGATATTGTTACTGGCAACTCTGTTTAACATGGCGTCCCTGGCAGGTTGGACAAAAGCCGCGAGGATACCGCCAAAAACTGCCCATGCAATGAGCACCTCGTAGACCAAATAGTCGAATCCCACTACTAATACCATTAAGACTGGTGGAATGATCATCGCGGTGTGCAAGGCGATGATCAGTCTCCTTTGATCGACTCGATCACCAAGTAGCCCCCCCAGTAGCAGGAGAAACAACATTGGTAATTGCCCTGCCATCTGCGCGAACCCGACGCGCATAGCAGTTTCCTGGAGATAGACAACTACCAGCCACGGAAACAAAACTTGCTGAATCCCTCCCGGGACAAGATAAAATGCTGTGCTGGTGAGATACCAGCGTAATGCGGCGTTCATAATCGCCAGGCGCCCATCACTGGTGCTTTTTCAATCTCTTTTCGAGATCAGTCCGGCTGCGAATATCAATCGGCAGTTCAAGGTAGCGTTTAATTTCTTCACGATTGAGTTTTCGATGGAAATCATGGAAGAAGGTGACAGTAGAAATGCTTTTGTTTTCATTAGGGATGAGTTCTATCTCATCTCCGCGGGTGACCGTGCCGATTCTAATGACCCGAAAGTAGATGCCGGGCCGACTTGCTTGCATATATGTTTTGGCGAATTTGGCATCACCCATCGTCGTGGCGAGCGTAGAGCACGGAATTCGTGGCGCGGTGACTTCCAGTACAAGATCTGGAAAACGTAACCGATCCCCGACCATCAGCGCCGGGCTGCTCAATCCTGCTACGGTAAGATTTTCGCCAAATGTACCTGCCCCAATTTTACGGCCCAGTTCGCTACTCCACCATTCATAATCTTCACTTCGATAAAGGTACACAGCCTGGTCTGGCCCGCCATGGGACCTTGTGTCGCAGACTGCGTCACCTTGCAGACCAATTTCCCCAACCATCACAGGTTCTGTTACCGGTTTCTTGTTAATCCCTGTCTGGTAACGCCGTTTACCGTCTTGAATGGTTTCCCTCTGGCCGATATTTACACTGGTTACTATTATCATTAGATCTTCATACTTGTTAGATTCATAAAAAGCTTGCCTCAACCAATCCGTTCGTGTCCAGACCTTTCATATTGGTACTTCTTTATCCCGACCCGTACTGACTGGACTTACACGGTATCCAGCAATGCAGACAGGGATAAACAAAACCAATGATAGTATGCCAAAAATTGCACCCATCCAGTTGATTACGGAGTAGCTTTCGCCTGACAACAACTGACCAGCAATCAAGGGCCCGAGAGAAACGCCAAAAGATTGCGCTAAAGGCACGACACCCATAATGCGTCCACTACGATCAACCCTGGAGATAGCACTCAACTGATAGGGCATCCAAAGATTCCAACCCAGTGAATAAACGATAATCGCAACGGCATAGGCCAGAAGCGACATGCCCTCCACCAGGAGAGTTAGTGCAATCAGTTGTATTACAAGTGCAACGACCATCGGCCAATGCCGTGTATAACGAACCCCCAGCACTGACGCAACCACCGCACCAAAGACAGAAGCAACCAATGATATTGCCAGGACATTGGCAATATCCTGCGCAGAAAATCCTTCTGCCGCCCCGATACGTTCAAGAAATCCCCACACGGCAGCCACCCCGACAAAAAACATGACTGTAGCCAACAAACCTATTATGGGGAAAGGTCCGGCGTCCAGAATCGAAACTTCAACAACCCGCTGGATACCCCGGGCAGGAATAGAGACCACTGAGATCAGAGCCAGCGCTGCACAAACGATCTGAACACCGAAAATGGCATTCAATCCGAAAAGCTCAAACCAATCTGGCAACATCACGTAAAATATTACCGGCACCAGGATCTGGGCGATAACACTATAGCCAAAATTTCGATCAACCTCTGTTGTATCTCCCAGCGCGGCATAAGCAATGCAAAGCAATGTGCCTTCACTTATCCCCGCAAAAGCCCGCACTACTGCCAACCATTCGAATCGGTGGTCCAGGAGGGAGAGTCCGTTAGCGACCATTAAGCCAATACATGCAAAGGCAACCATGTACCGCCAGTCAACCCTTCGAATCCAGTACAGACTGGACAATGAGGCGAAGGCAACGCCAATGAGTTCAAAAAAAGTAAGGTAGCCAATTTGTTCATTATCGAATTTGGCAAAGTCCGCCAATGCGCCAATATACATTGGCATTAGCAGGAAAAACATGGCGCCCACAACCACTATCACAACCATGGCGGCGATAGCGGGCGGTGTATCTAGCTTACTGCGCATCGATACTCCCGATTATTAAGTGCTCAGACTACCAGAAAGCAAGTTTCGAGACTCTGCAAATTCATCCTTGAATAAATGGAATATATTACTATCCAATTATTCCATTATTTTCTTTATAGCAAACTGCTAAATTTCTCTTTCCAAATCCGGGAGATCAAACCTTCCCGGAACTAAACCACCGGAAACCGGAGGATCTGACATGTCAGCCTACCTTAAAGAAATTGAAGTACTAGGCACCTTACGTGACGGCCATGAAGAAACCTGGAAAGGAATCAGCGCGGAATATGCAGCGCGAATGCGCACGCAAAACAGATTCAAGACAGGTCTCGACATTGCGCAATACACCTCAGATATCATGCGCAAGGATATGGCTGAATATGATCTGGATTCCAGCAAATACACTCAATCACTTGGTTGCTGGCACGGTTTTACGGCACAACAACTGGCCATTTCGGTTAAGAAACACCGCGGCACCATGGATAAGAGCTACATTTACCTGAGTGGCTGGATGGTTGCTGCGCTTCGCTCTGAATTTGGTCCGCTGCCTGACCAGAGCATGCACGAAAAGACAGCGGTTCCAAATCTCATCAAAGAGATCTACACCTTCCTGAAGCAGGCAGATGCACGGGAATTGAGGCACATCTTCGTTGAACTCGACGAAGCCCGCGAAAATGGGGGCGATGTCGAAAGTATTATCGAACGAATCGACAACTTCCAGACCCATGTCGTGCCTATCATCGCGGACATTGATGCCGGGTTTGGAAACGAGGAAGCGACATACCTGCTGGCGAAACGCATGATTGAAGCGGGCGCCTGTGCCATCCAGGTTGAAAATCAGGTTTCTGACGCAAAACAATGCGGCCACCAGGCCGGTAAAGTAACGGTTCCACATGAGGATTTTCTCTCAAAAATTAATGCCATTCGCTATGCATTTCTGGAACTGGGTATTGAGAACGGGATCATCGTCGCCCGTACAGATTCCCTGGGAGGCAGTTTGACTCAGAAGATACCCGTATCGAAGGAACCAGGCGATCTGGCCAGCAAATATAATGACTTCCTGGAAACGAAGGAAATCAAAGACCTGAATGAGCTTCAGGAAAATGACATTGCCATTCACCAGGGAGGACAACTGGTAAAACCGACTCGTCTTGATAATGGTCTTTATTCTTTCAGGGAAGGCACGGGTTTCGACAGGGTTATTCTCGATTGCGTCACCAGCTTGAACCATGGCGCTGATCTCCTGTGGATTGAAACCGAAAAGCCGAACGTTGCGCAAATTGCAGAAATGGTGAACGAGGTACGAAAGCATATTCCAAACGCGAAATTGGTCTACAATAATTCACCTTCATTCAACTGGACGCTGGCCTTCCGCGAACAGGTGTATGGCGAGTGGGTCGAAGCAGGTAAAGATGTCTCTGGCTACCCTGATCCAGCCAAGGTGGCGAAAGGTTTAATGGATGAAGCCCTCGATGATTCTGAGCTCGCCATCGAAGCAGATGCGCTGGTACAGCAATTTCAGAAAGACGCCTCCCGCGAAGCAGGCATATTCCATCACCTGATCACTCTGCCCACCTACCATGAAACGGCATTAGGAACTGACATTTTGTCCGAGGGCTATTTTGGTGACCTGGGTATGTTGGCTTATGTAAGAGATGTACAACGTCGTGAGATTCGCAGGGATATGGATTCAGTCAAGCACCAGGATCTCGCTGGTTCCAATATCGGCGACGACCACAAAGAGTATTTCTCGGGTGACAATGCACTTCTTTCAGGCGGCAAAGACAACACGATGAATCAATTCTAGACTTAGAGCCTTCAGCGGTTCTATGGTAAAAAGCCTTCAGCGGTTCTATGGTAAAAAGCCTTCAGCGGGTCTTAAGGTAAAATGATGTTCCCCCATTTCACCGGAACAGCAGTTGATCACTTCGATTTAACGTTAAGGATTAGTCGCGTGAACTTTCAGCGGGAGCCAGTGTGGTACCGGGTTGGCATCAGTGAAGGTCGCGGCTTTCACAATAAGGAAAGCAGGGTTGTCCGGACGACTCCATGGTAAAGCTCAGGCTGACTCTCCTGCTTCGGATGTCCCTTTTGGAACAGGTGCAAGCGATGTGATTCAGTCATCCATCCATGTTGAATGTACAAGGATATCATCACTGTTGCTCTAATGACTGTCGAGGAACAGGCGACATGAATCTTGCCTGTACCCGTCAACCATGGCTTAAAAGTCCAGTGGACACTCAAAACCAGCCTGCTTTACCACCATAATGTCTGTTGATGAACCCTCCAGAACTGCTTCAGCCGTATTACCAATGAATAACCCGCTCATACCGCTCCTTGCAACTGTACCAAGCACAACGACACCAGCATTAAGATCATTCGCGATATTATTGATCACAAATTCAGCGGTTCCTTCCTCTACCATCACCCGCTCTGCCGGTAGGTCATATTTTTCGCACATTATCTGGGCTTCATTGATGTGGTCTACCTTTTTGGCGTGAGCAATCTCATAGGGAGTGGGATCTACAGAACCAGCAGCCATGACAGCCGAGCTAACATTCCAGGCATTGACACAGGTTACTTCACTGTCCAGCACGCCGGCCACTCGAGAGGCTTGCTCCATCACGATACGATTCAGTTCTTCATGGTTTTCATCCTGGCTACAAACATCAACAGCTGCAATAACTGGCCTACCATGCACCACCTCGGCGTCGCCAATCAATAATATAGGGATGGGACAAAACCTGATGAGATTCCAATCAGTTGAAGTGAGTACAACCCGGCGAATAAGCGAGTGCTGCCGCATTGGCTTAAAGATAACATCAGCTGCACATTTTTCTGCAATCTTAATGACAGACTCATACAAGCGCACAAAAGAAATGACCTCGGTTGCAATATCATAACCAAGATCAACGTATGGTTTCACCTGATCATCCAACCAGCTCGCTTTTTCTTTCAGCGTATGGGCTAATTCTTGTGCGCTATCGGCACCGACGAACATACAAACGTGTAACTGCAAATCCGCATCGGGAGAGATTTCCTTGCATCTCTCCAGCGCAAACTGGGTTTCTTCCCGTGGGTCAATAACAACCAGTATCTTTGTCATTTCATTTTCCTCTTAGTTCTTTAAATTGCTTTGGAAAATCTTTTTTCAAGAGCGGCTTGTCTCATATATCGATCAAAAGCCATGCATATGTTCCTGATAAAGAGCCTTCCAGTTGCTGTAACAGTAATCGAGTCCGTGTTCAGGATAACGAGTCCATCGTCTTCCATGGGTTGCAGCAAGAGTAGTTCTTCAGCAAAGTATTTTTCAAAATCAATGCTGAATCTTTCCTCCAGCTTTTTGAACTCCAACGTAAAATTGCATATCAATTCTTTAATGACCTGCTTTCGAACCTGGTCATCCTCATCAATGGTTGCACCTTTTTCTACCGGCAGTTGACCAGCGAGTAGATGATTACGGTACGCATCTAATTCTTTACTGTTCTGGCTGTAGGAATTACCAATATGGCTAATGCCAGTGATTCCAAGCGCTATCAGGTCACAATCTGAAAATGTTGAGTATCCCTGAAAATTACGCTGCAGGGTTCCATCCCGCTGCGCTATCGCCAGCTCATCATCTGGAAGGGCAAAGTGATCCATACCGATATAGACATATCCACTTGCCGTCAAATACTCGATGCATAATTCAAGGATACGCAGTTTCTCTGCCGGTTCTGGCAAATCAGTGACAAGTATTCTTTTTTGGGGCGGGAACCTGTCTGGCAGATGCGCGTAATTATATATCGAAATTCTGTCCGGTTTTAGACTAACAATTTGATCGAGGGTAATTTTGAAACTCTCATAAGATTGAAAAGGCAATCCATAAATCAAATCGACAGAAATGGACCGGAAACCGCACAAGCCTGCAGCTTCAATTACGTCACGCGTGTCTTCGTAAGACTGGATTCGATTAACCGCCTTTTGTACAGCAGGAGCAAAATCCTGAATACCCATAGACAAGCGGTTGAACCCCACAGCCCGAAGATTCGTTATCCGGTCTGCATCAACTGTTCGCGGGTCGACCTCAATACTAAATTCACCTTGTGAATCATTCCTGAAGGAGAAATGCTCCCGAATTCTACCCATCAAAGCTGCAATCTGTTCATCATCAAGAAAGGTAGGTGTACCACCACCCCAGTGCAACTGTGATACCTGCCTTCCTTCAAACAAAGGGGCAACCAGATCAAGCTCCCGGTTAAGCAATTCAAGGTATTCGACTGCCGGTTCCCTCTTCCTGGTCACTATTTTGTTACAGGCACAGTAATAACAAAGCGTTGCGCAGAACGGCAAATGTACATACAGCGACAGGTCTCGATCACGTAACGGCGAATCAACAATGGCCTTCCTTAATTCGCCGGGACTGAACTCTCCAAATTGTAACGCTGTGGGATAGGAGGTATATCGCGGACCTTGAACGTTGTAACGCTGTATCAAGTCACTATCAAAATTGATTGCCTGATCCATGGTTTCACCTCAGCTACTGCCTAACTACTTGATGCTGCTGTAGTAAGCAGCAAGGTTGTCTACATCCTCATCGGAAAGTGAGCTCACCATCGGCGCCATCATCGGGTCAACCCGAACACCATCACGAAAAGCTTTAATCTGTTTGACCAGATAGCCTTCTTTCTGGCCGGCCAGGTTAGGCCATATGTCATTGGGGCTCATGCCGGCAGCGCCATGGCAAGCCATACAAATTGCTGACTTGGCCTTACCTGCGGCCGCATCTCCCGCGAATACCGGAAGAGAGAAAATTAGTATTGTCAAAATTGCAAAAATTTGTTTCACAGGGATTCCTCATTCTTAAACAAATAGTTAACACTTATCGAGACCGGGTCCCCGATCTCAACGGGGATTATAACAAAGCCTGTCCAGGGTCTGTTGATCTACATCAACCTAAAAACGGGTCCAGATCCATTTTTGTAACATTCAGCAAACTTATAGGCAATTAATTTTGAATTCACTAAATCGAATTTAAGAGTTGGAAAATGATCTGCATCAGGAATCGGCAGGCGACCGATTGATAACATCTTCTTCATCCAGCCATTCAACATGATCCTCGACGGTGGTCGCTATTTGTCATTTCACAGCTCACTTAATCTGCTGGTGACGCACTTTTTTTGCCGGCCGAGTGTCGTGCACGGAATGACCTCACTATAGACAAGGAGATAGACAATGGAATTTGGGATTTCAGAAGAAGGCAAAATTATTGAGGACCAGGTTGTGCGGTTCCTCAACGAGAAGATCATCCCAGCAGAAAAAAAGATTGCTGCTGAATCAGAAGAAATCAGCAACGGAGTCGATACACCGACGATGAAAGTGCTCCGGGCAGAAGCCAAATTACTGGGCCTGTGGAATCTCTATCTCCCAAATGAGGAATGGGGTGCAGGGGTATCCAATCATGATTATTCAGTCCTTTGCGAACACATGGGTAGAAGTGCTGTTGCTTCCAGGGTTTTCAATTGCAACGCGCCTGATACTGGCAACGCGGAGATCATTGCGCAATTCGGAACCGAAGAGCAAAAAGAACAGTGGCTAAAACCGTTACTCGAGGGTGAGATTCGATCCTGTTTCTCTATGACTGAACCGGACACCTCAGGTGCCGATCCTACTGGTCTGCGGACATTGGCCGTGAGAGATGGTGATGAATGGGTTATCAATGGCCACAAGTGGTTTACAAGTGGCGCTATCGGTGCAAAGTTTGCAATTGTCATGGTGGTGACCAAACCCAAGGGTAACCCACATGAACGCGCCTCCATGATCATCGTACCAACTGACGCACCGGGATTTGACCTGATTCGGCCTGTTTCTGTCATGGGTCATACTGGCGGCGGCGGACACTGTGAGATTCAATACAATGACTGCCGGGTTCCAGCCGCAAATCTTCTGGGTCCTGAACACGGTGGTTTCATGATTGCACAAGCCAGGCTGGGGCCGGGCAGAATTCACCATTGCATGCGTGCTATTGGTGTGGCTGAACGTGCATTTGAAATCATGTGCCGCCATGCAAACGTACGGGAGACTTCCGGCGGTCTGCTTCGCGATAAACAGTTTGTCCTGGAGTGGATTGCAACATCCCGAATGGAAATTGATCAGGCACGCTTATTGACCCAATATGCCGCCTGGAAAATGGATACTGTCGGTAAACAGAATGCGCGACAAGAGCTCTCAATGGCCAAGGTTGTTGTGCCCAATATGATGATGAATGTATTGGACAGGGTTATTCAATGCCTTGGTGCACTGGGGGTATCTGATGATACACCTGTGGCGGCAATGTGGAGAAATGGGCGGGCGTTAAGGATCGCGGATGGGCCGGACGAGGTGCACAAGATGGTGATCGCCAGGAGGGAGTTAAAGAAGTTCGCTTGAACGATGGAGGAGATGGTAAACGGCGGGGTTGTACCTTAATTTGCTCCTTTCCGGAAATTCCGATTCAATGATGACCAAGTCGTTACCAGCAGGTGTCTTCGTGAAGCAGGTCTGCGCGACCCGACATGAAGCCCGAACAGCCATAGTGGGGCGCGCAGCCTCGGACCCCATGGATGTGTGGGGACGCAGAGCCCTACGCCGGTGCTGCAAGAAGGCACCTACTGGTAACGACGAATTTACACAGCAAATATCTGCATGTTCGGAATTTCCAGGAAGGAACTAATTGGCAGATCACCATTTTACATCAGCTATCTGGAACAGGGTTTTTGAAAGGTGTCATAATGAAGTGAAGATTTAGTAGGGACCTTTTCGTGAAATACGATGTGATTGTTGTGGGGGCAGGAAGTTCTGGGTCGGTCATTGCGAGTCGCGTTTCGGAGGATCCCAACAAGAAGGTGTTGCTTCTGGACGCGGGACCTGACTATTCGAACATCGAAGAGACGCCTTATGATCTGCTGAATAGCCACCGGAATTCACTGCGCGATCACGATTGGGGATTTAACTACGAACCAACCAGGGGACGTGAAGTTGATTTCCCTCGTGGGCGTGTCACGGGAGGCTCCAGCGCGGTCAATACCACCATTGCCTTACGGGGAATGCCGGAAGACTATGATGAATGGTCTGATCTTGGTAATTCAGAATGGAGCTGGAACAAGGTGCTGCCGTCTTTCAATCGCCTGGAACGCGACCTCGACTTTGGTGATGAAGATTACCATGGAGATGCCGGGCCTATTACGATCAGGCGCTACCCGGCTGCGGAAATGTTGCCTCAACACCAGGCATTTCTGGAATCAGCAAAACAACTGGGCTATCCCGATTGTCCCGACGCTAATGATCCGGATAGCTGGGGCGCTGGTCCGCAACCGATGAACAAGCTGGGGCGGTTAAGAATTTCGTGTGCCGTGGGTTATCTGTCAGCTGCCCGGATCAGGCCAAACCTGACTATCCGCGGCGATACTTTTGCCCGAAGGCTGGTGATCAAAGGCCATCGCTGCTCGGGAGTGGAAATAGAGAACCCGGACGGCAGCGTTGAGGTTATTGAAGGCAGGCTGGTTGTCGTCAGCGCTGGCTCACTTATGTCACCACCACTGCTCATGCTGTCAGGTATTGGGCCAGAGCAACAATTGCAGTCTCATGGCATCGGCGTTGTTGTTGATGAACCAGGAATCGGCGCCAATCTGTGTGACCACCCTGCACTGTCGTTAGTATGCCAGGTCAAGGACGGCGCCTTCATCGATTTCGACTCTCCCGTTATTCAAACTATCTTGCGCTACACAACGGAAGGTTCAGACAAACGCAACGATATGCAAATTGAACAGTTCAGTTATGCAGGAAAGCAAGGCGGCCCTCCCATGTTCGGAATCGCCGCCTGCCTTGAATACCAGTACGGACGTGGTGAAATTCGGCTTCGATCTGCAGACCCGCACGACCACCCGGTCATCGATTGTCGATTCTGCGAGGATGACAGGGATACCGCACGCCTGGTGAAAGGATTCAAGGACCTACTGGCCATCAGCCAGACGGGTCCACTGGCGGATATGATTGAAACAGTCATCTTTCCCGACCCGATGCGTCCTCTGGATGATGACGGTATTGCACGCCTTTGCAGGAAACTGGCCGGTAGTGGTTTTCATCCATGCGGCACCGTGAAGATGGGACCAATCGACGACGCCATGGCGGTAGTGGACCAATATGGCTGTAGTCACCGGGTTGATAATCTCGTCGTTGCTGATGCATCGATAATGCCATTCGTACCCAGGGCTAATATCAACCTGACCAGCATTATGATTGGTGAAAAGATAGGTGAATGGATTCGAACCGGGCCGGGTCGATACGGGCTGTAATTAAGATTCAAACGACAAATTTCGCAAAAACAACAGGATACAGGAATGACTGATCTAACGATTCGCAATGTCAAGATACTGGATGGCACTGGTTCTGAAGCCTATACGGGAGATGTGGAAATTGAAGATGGCCGTATAAAGTCTATCGGTCATGCAGGGCCAGCATCAACGGAGATCGACGGAGAAGGCAAATACCTTGCGCCAGGGTTTATCGATACGCACGCCCATGACGATGGTGCTTTTTTCAGGCATCCGGGCATGGCATTCAAACTGGCACAGGGCGTGACAACGGTCGTGAGTGGTAACTGTGGTTTCAGTGCTATCCCGCTGGACCCCTCAAAGGATATGGTAGCTGCAAGCGGCGGAATTCTTGCCGGAATTGAAGGCGACTTCAATGACCTTGAGGGTTATTTTGCGGCGGTGCTGACGCGAAAACCTGCCATCAACAATATGATGCTGGTGGGCCACAATACCGTACGGACGCTCGTGATGGGTTCAGAGCGCAGGGCCCCTACACCTGATGAACTCCATGACATGAAAGGGCACGTCGAGCGGGCAATCGGGCAAGGTGCCTGCGGCTTTTCAACCGGCCTGATTTACAGGCCAGGCCGCTGGAGTGAAACAGATGAGATTATCGCGCTTGCAGCTGCCGCAAAACCCTTTGACGCCCTGTATACTACCCATATGAGGAACGAGGGCGACCGGTTACTTGAGGCCGTTGAAGAAACGTTACTCATCGGCCGTGAGGCAGGTGTGCATGCGCATATTTCACACCATAAATCCGCCGGTAAGCAGAACTGGGGAAAGATCAATACTTCCCTTGCGAAGGTGGACAAAGCCCTGGCCAACGGACAAAGAATCACGCTCGACGTTTACCCCTATACGGCAGGCAGCGGGCGAATGATCGAGTATTTTAACCTCGACAATATTAACCGTGAACTTGCCGAAGTCATTCGAATTGCCAGTTGCCCGGCATTCCGGAACTATGAAGGCAAAATGCTGGTGGACATTGCAGCAGCGAAACAAACCGATATAACCGAAATGGTCAGGGATATTCTAACTGCGCCAAAAGGGGATCGAACGATTTGCATACAGTTCATCATCGACGAATCGGATGTTGAAACAAACCTTGCACATAAGGATATGATGGTTGGTTCTGATGGTATCCCCGATCTGAACGGCCAACCTCATCCAAGATTGTTTGGTACCTTCCCACGCGTGCTCGGCCATTATGTCCGCGAACGAAATATCTTATCCCTTAGCGAGGCCGTTAGGAGAATGACCTCATTATCTGCATCGACATTTGGCCTGGTTGATCGAGGTCAAATACGGGAAGGTTACTGGGCGGATCTCGTCTTATTTGATCCGAATACGATTCGCGATACAGCGACCTATGATGACCCGAAAAGGGAACCGGAGGGCATCGAACTGGTCGTTGTAAATGGTGAGATAGCCTGCCGGAATGGAAACCACACCGGAGTCGGCACTGGCAAGATGTTACGCTATCGACGCTCGGCATTTAACGACGAGGCGTGACCATCATTCTGCTGTTAAAATAAAATTTGTTGTTCAAGCGTCCAATCAGAATAGATTTTATTCAAATGAACTTTGTTGAAGCGTGACGAATCCATGAGAACATTTTCCCTTGAAGAAATTCCGGAATGCGATGTCAGCTTTCCTGATTTGGCAGGCAAGACAGCCATCATTACCGGCGGTGAACGAGGTATAGGGCAGGGTATCGCCGCGTTCCTGGGTCGGCAAGGGATGAACCTTGCAATCCTTGGCGTATCGGAGGAAGAAGGCGAGCGCGCAACCCTGCAATTCGAGGAGGCGGGCATGCCGGTACTCTGGCACAGGACAGATGTCTCCGAGGCAGGTGAAGTTGAAATTGCGCTGCAGGCTGTGACCAGCCGATTCGGGGGAATCGATTTGCTGGTCAACAATGCAGCGAGAAACTACATCATTGATTTTCTTGAATATGATGAAGAAATTTATCGCACCAGCTTTGAAACCAATATGCGCATGGTTTACAACATGAGCCTTCAATGCAGTAAGTAAATGGTTAGCTGCCAGCAAGGCAACATTATCAATATATCGTCTGTCGGTGGCTTGAGGGCGCATCGACAATCCGTAGGCTACGATGCGACCAAGGGGGCAATTGATGCCATGACCAAAGCGATGGCATTAGATCTTGCGCCGATGACCGTAGTACTCATGCAGGGCTGCGAAAGCCTGCCTTAAAAAGATGCCCACCCGAAACATCCCGGTCGCTATGGAATCAGAATATTCCTTGATATCCGTCTTAAAAAAGGAACTAATTGGCCTTTCTACTTATTCTGGAATAAACCATGATTCGCCTGACCTTTCTGCTTCGCCGCAAACCTGAACAATCTCTCAAAGAATTCCAGCACTACTGGTTACATGAGCATGGGCCACTCGTGGCGAGCCATGCAAACCACCTGAATTTGTTGCGATACGTACAGGTGCATACACTGGATGATCCGATCAATGCGGCAATGAACAAGGCACGGGGTGGAAAGATGGAGGCACCTTACGATGGTGTTGCCGAACTATGGTGGGAGAATGAAGCATTATTGCAGGCCGCATTGGGCTCACCGGAGGGCGAGAAGGCCGGGGCTGATTTACTCGAAGATGAGGCAAGGTTTATCGATTTTGCGAATTCGCCTCTGTGGTTAAATTGTGAATACCCGCAGGTCAATCCAACACCCGAGAACATTGTTGCCAGCGTGAAAAGTAACATTGTGAAAATTCATTTTCCGCTACGTCATCAAACTTCCATGCCGGAGGCCGAGGTAAGAGCCTATTGGCTGCAAAATCACGGCCCAATCATTCGCTCGCATGCACCGGCATCGGGCATATTGCGTTACCAGCAGGTGCATCGAATTAAGCACCCACTAGAAGCCGCATTGAGGGAGGCGCGAGGGACGATAGTTGAAGGTTACCTCGGACATGCGGAGGTATGGGTTCGAATGGATCGTGTACAAACGAATGAATCAAGGGCCGCAAATCAGGCCGCAGTGGAAGATGAGGCCAGGTTTATTGACTTTGAACGTTCGGCAATTTTTGCGGCAAAGGAACATATCATCGTGGATCGACGATAACCGGCCCTGGCGAAACTTTCTATTCGACCAATTTCTATTCGACCAATTTCTATTCGGCCAACGGATTTATTATGCGGCGCGTGGCTGTGCCATTGATGTGGCTGACAAGGAATTCAAACGCAAAATCAACTTCTTCTGCAGGGATCTCTGGATGCAATCCGGGATTGGCATGCAATCTTTTATCTTTGGATGCAAAGGTGTCAAATACTTTAAGGTAACCTTCGCGATTAAATATCTCATCTTCCAGCTGCATAAGAAAAAGGAGCGGACATTCAATCTCCTTCGCGGCATGTAAAAATTCTTCTCCGTGGGGGAAATGCGGCTGGACGCCAAACAGCCCAAGCGTCGCAACTGTCACGTCATCACGCGATGCGACCAGGGGAATGCCAAATATGGAGCCCATGGAGAGCCCAAAATATGCCAACTTCCCGGTACCCACTTCCGGCAATGCCTGGATCTGGGCAATCGCACAGGCCCAGTCATCTGTCATGTCATCGAGACAGGTATCACGCTGGAATTCAGGGGTGAAAGCGCCACGGGCACCATCGCCTACCTGACGTAAACCATGCACAGGTCCATCCAGCGATAGTACCGGCAGCGCTTCCTCGCGCACAAATTTCCCCGCCAGATAGCAGATTGGCGCCTGATAACGATTGCCGGAAGCACCATGGCCAAAACACATCAGTGTGCCGCCCTGCGCACTTGAGTCTGGCAGCCACAAGGCCCCGGTAATATCCCGTTTACCCTGTCGTGTGATTCTAAACTCCCGGGTGACCTGCGCCTTGTCGTCCACGGCATCATTCCATTGAATATTAACAGGCATCAAAGCCTCCTCTGGACCAGGAAAGGTTATATAAATGCACCCTGACCCGAACGATAAAGTGCATGAAGAGATCAGGAGTTGGAAGTTGGAATCTCGTTAAAGGGAATGCCCTTATCAACGCGGATGTCCTGTGGCAAACCGAGTACGCGTTCAGCGATAATATTTGCCATGATTTCATCTGTCCCTCCGGCAATCCTCAAACCGGGTGACGCCATATAGGCTCCCTGGAACATTCCTGCTTCCTCTGACATTTCGGCATCCCAGATCGCACCACTGGATTCCAGCAGATCAATCGCAAAAGATGCCATGTCCTGCTGCTTCGGTGCACCCACAAGTTTGCCGATGGAATTCTCTGGGCCTGGAATTTCACCCTTTGACAGGGCAGTCAGGGAGCGATACCCCGTGTACTTCAACCCGGATTCCTGTGTATACCAGTCCGCCAGTCTTCTTCTCACTGATTTATCTTTTATGGCGGGCTCATCATCCAGGTTAACCTTTTGCGCGAGTTTAAATACAGAGTCAAAATTGACACCGCCGCCACCGCCAATCGATGCACGTTCATTCATTAACGTCGTAATGGCCACCTGCCAACCCTGGCCAACCGCGCCCAGTCGCTGCGCATCGGATACGCGAACATCTGTGAAATAAACCTCATTAAAATTGGATCCACCGGATATTTGCTTGATGGGTTTCGTTTCAATTCCAGGGGACTTCATATCGATAAAGAAATAAGTCAACCCCTGGTGCTTGGGTGCCGTGGGATCCGTGCGCAACACAATGACACCGTAATCGGAATAGTGCGCACCGGAAGTCCAAGTTTTCTGGCCATTAATAATCCAGTCATCACCATCCTTTTCTGCCCTGGTTCGAAGTGCCGCAAGGTCAGAGCCACCCGCTGGCTCACTGAATAACTGGCACCAGACTTCCTCTCCGCTGGCCAGTTTCGGCAGGTAACGTTTACTCTGCTCCTCGGTCGCCCAGGTCATCATTGTCGGCGCGCACATGCCATGGCCGATGGCGAATATACTATCCGGTGTTTGAAACTTTGATTCTTCCTGGCCAAAGATCACCTGTTCAATTGCGGTAGCACCGCGCCCACCGTGTTCTTTCGGCCAACGAATACAAGCCCAGCCTGCATCATATTTACGTTTCTGCCATAACTTGGCTGCAGCGATGAAGTCCAGATCCCTGGTTTCCGCTTCGGTTGGTGTATTTGAAGTCAACCAATCACGTACTTCCAGCCTGAAGCTTGCTTCTTCCGGCGTATCATTAAAATCCATAATCTCCTCTCCTGGTAACCCGGCTAAGCAGCCCGGTCCTTCTCAATTGCGGTTATCAATTTATCCTGCCATGTCGCTTCACTTCCGATGTTGACTGACAGTAACTTGGATCGCCGATAGGGAAACTGGCAATCGAACTCCCAGGTAAAACCCATTCCACCATGAGTCTGGACATTTTCCTTGGCAGAAAAGTAGTAGGCCTGGATGGCACTAACCCGTGCGGTTGCGGCAGCAATCGGCAATTCTGCCGCATCTGTCGACAGCGCCCATGCCCCGTAGTAACAGTTAGATTTCGCCAGGGTATTCTTCACATACATATTGGCGAGTTTATGCTTGATCGCCTGGTAAGTGGCAATGGGCCTGCCGAATGCGAATCTGCCCATGGCATATTCTTTCGCCATTTCCAGCGCAGCCTCCGAACCACCCACCTGTTCCCAGGCAAACAACACAGCGGCGCGATCGTACGTTTTTTCAACCAGCGCCCATCCTTCGCCCTCCTTTCCCAACAATTCTGCAGTCGCATTATTCAACTGAAGCTTTGCATGAGAACGGCTCGGGTCGATGGTATTGATCCGGCTCCTGGTGACACCAGACTGGTTAAGATCAACCAGGTAAGCGCTGGCGCCATCACCCGTTTTACATCTGGTGATTACAATCGCGAAATCTGCTATATCACCATCGGCCACAGGAATTTTAGTACCCTTGAGGCTGCCGTTTTCCGCTGTGGTCTTGAGAGATTTTGCCGTGACCTGCCCAATACTTTCGCCCACCGCAAAACATCCAATGGCCGTACCTGCAGCCAGTTTTGGCAACCATTCTTCTTTTAGTGAATTTGATCCTGCGGCGATCAAGGCTTCAGTTGCCAGGTAAACGGACGACGAGAATGGGATTGGCGCATACGCACGGCCCAGTTCTTCAGCAATGACACTGAGTTCAAGATAGGATAACCCTAACCCATCGTACTCCTCCGGTATGACTGTCGCGGTCCACCCCATTTCAGCGACTTTTCCCCACAATTCCTGGTCGTAGGACTCATCACCATCGAGGATCTTTCGAACAACCTTGGTTGAACAATTACTGGTGAGAAACCCCCTCGCCTGCTCGCGTAGTAGATTTTGTTCCTCAGAGAATTCGAAGTTCATTTTTCACTCCCATCATTAAATTCTTGTCCCGGGACCTGGTTTATCGCTGGCGTTCTGGACCTGCGCCAGACCCGGCAAGTCCATTACGGAGCCCGTCCAATATCAGAGAGCCTCCCGGTAGTTCATTCATTTGAACTGGAAAACTATCATGATGCCGCCTGTAAAACCATTCACCACAACGGGTTAAGCCGTTAAACCTGCATCATTCATGGTGGAAATGGAGTTTCCCCGATCCGGCGAATCATCCATTTCCCGTGCTACAAAGCCGCTTTCATGAATTGTGCGGGTCAAGATACATTTTTTGGTACATCTTTAAACGGACCTGTATCAAACCTTGGTTCTTTTTCCATCCCCAGTACCCGCTCGGCGATGATGTTGTGTTGAATCTCGTCGGTTCCCCCTGCAATTGAAGTGGCAGGAACGGAAACCAGTATTTCTGCGATGATGCCATTCATGGCGCCGTCATCTCCGCTGAGCAAAACATCCGCACCGGAGATTAGCGTGTGTACCTTTGATGCCTGTCTCGCGACATGACTCGCCGCGAGCTTGCCAAGCGACCCTTCCGGACCTTGCGGCATGCCCTGTTCCTGGGCTGCCCTGGCTCTTCTTGCTGTCCATTCCGCCGATTTCGACATAATCAATAATCTGGCTATTTCCTGGCGAACGACAGGGTCATCTATCCTCCCTGTTTGCTCTGCCCGCGGCAGAGCGAGATCTACCCTACCGGCCCGTTGCGGATACCACTTGTAAGGCTCCATGACGGTGGCAATTTCTTGCCGCTCTTCCTCGTATATCGGACCTGTTAGATCGGAGTCTCTATTCAACCGGCGCAATCCATCTGCGCTGCGCCGCTCATGTGCAAGCGTGGTCATTGCGACTTTCCAGCCAGCGCCCAGCGCATCCAGCTGATATTGTGGCGCAATTTTTGCGTCGGTAAAAAATACCTGGTTGAAGGACGCGTGACCGTTCATTTGCCTGAGTTGGTGGACCTCGACCCCGCCCTGTTCCATATCCAGGATAAAATAGGTCAGACCCTGGTGTTTTGGGACTTCCCAGTCGGTCCTCGCCAACAACAATCCATGCTGGGCATGGTGCGCACTGGTCGTCCAGACTTTCTGGCCATTAATCACCCACTGCTCGCCATCGAAATCAGCACGCGTGGTCGCACCTGCCAGGTCGCTGCCACTACCTGGTTCACTAAATAGCTGGCACCAGGTGTCTTCCCCGGTAAGAATCCTGCGCAGGAATTCTTTTTTATGCAGATCGGATCCGTGTTCCAGAATGGTAGCCGCGGCCAACATTCGTATTCCGGTTCTCGCCACACCCACGGCGTTTATTGCCGCAAATTCTTCCTCTACCGCAGGCAAAAGTACTGCGGGCAGGTTCCGACCATGCCACAATTTCGGCCAACCCGGCACGCCCCAACCCGAATCCGCTAATTTGTTTCGCCACTCGACCAGCGGAAGATTGGGATCCCAGTTTACTTCAAGCCAGGATCGGACTTCCTTGCGAACCGCGCTCTCGGTCAGGTTAGTCATACTCCTTCTCCCCAACGTAACATCATCAGTTCCCGGTGATAGGTCGAATCTCCCAGGAACACCTCTGAACTCTTTGCTCTTTTAAACCACAGGTGGGTATCCTGATCCCAGGTAAAACCAATGCCGCCGTGAATCTGTATAGCCTCTGCTGCAATCAGCATGTAGGCGTCAGACGCTGCACTCTTTGCCATGCTTGCCAGGGCTGGCACATTGGCTCCCTCCGTTTCAACTGCAGCGGCAGCAACATAGGCTGCTGATTTTGCCAATTCAAGTTGAATAAGCATATTGGCACACTTGTGTTTGATGGCCTGGAAAGACCCTATCACCCTGCCAAACTGCATGCGCAACTTTGAATAGGCAACGGACGAATCCAGCAGGCACTGTGCGCCGCCAATCATTTCATTCGCCAGGGCAATGGCGCCTTGATCTAAGGTTTTACTCAGGGCCTGGCCTGCATCACCGGCACCCCCTAACAAATTAGCCTCAACACCGGAAAATTTCAAATGAGTGAGCTTCCTGGTTTGATCCATCGCATTGAGCCCCCTTCTATTTAAACCCGACGCATCCCCATGAACAGTAAAAAATGAGATGCCCGCATCGCCATCACTTCCTTTCAATCTTGCGACAACGATCAACAATTCCGCCGTACCGCCATCGACAACAAAACTCTTTTCACCTGTAAGCAGGAAGTGATCACCTGCGGGTTCCGAGATCAACTCGATTCCAGATGACTCCCAGCGTCCATTTGGCTCCGTCATGGCAAGCGCCGCCCTGGTCTTACCGCTGGCGATATCCGGCAGCAGTTGCTGTTTCTGTTGTTCCGTACCTGCATTCAAAATGGCATTTGCTGCAAGGACAACACTGGAAAAATAGGGTGCACAAAGGAGGGTCCTGCCCATTTCTTCCATAACAATCCCTAACTCCACAAATCCAAAACCAGCTCCCCCGTATCTTTCAGGTATGGGAATCGCGGCTAGTGCCAGTTGCCCACTTAAATCTTTCCAGACATCCGCATCGAAACCGGCATCAGTCTCCATCAGTCGACGAACCTCGGTAGCAGGAGATTTATCTTTCATGAATCTTTGCACCACTTCCCGAAACTGGTGCTGTTCGCTGGTAAAAGAATATTGCATGACGTTCCTCGATTTCTTGGTGATTTCCCGTTCGACCATTTCCGGAAAACCTGTTTAGACAGCTACTGCTAGCCCGTGGCTTCCGGGCGCAGGTCTTGACCTTATGCCGCAAGAAGCTGCCTGCCGATAACGGCAAATTCACATTACCAATCGCTACACTTCCGGAATATTTCCGGAATGGTCGAACAAGAACCCGTTATGTGGCAAGCGGTGAGCATAACGCGTGGAAATAGAGAATATCAAACAGCCTGGTCTGAACACAGCCTGGCAGGATCATTACTTTCCTGCCAACCCTTGTACTTGAACGGTAGCAGCCCCATATCGGAGTATGTCGCTGCACAATATCAGGGTATGAATCTTTTTCCTTTACACAAATTGTCGATGCTGAAGCGTTCAATTTCTAAAACGGCTGGCATAGTGGTTTTGTTACTACTGTTTGCCAATCCTGCAGCCATAGCCGGTGAAGCTGATCTACTATTTCAATCAGATGAACTGTTAAGCTTTACTCTCTCGGGTCCTATCAACAAGCTCGACAAGGAACGTGAATCAGGCACTGTGTACCAACCGGCCTTTCTCACCTACAAGGATTCACAGGGACAGTCTATTTCGCTCAATGTTCGTTTACGCCCGAGAGGTAAAAAGCGACTGAGTCGGGTTGTCTGTAGTTTTCCACCCATAAGAATTCTGTTTGACAAACAGGAAACCGCCAACACGATTTTTGCAAAACAAAAAAAGCTGAAACTGGTCACACAATGTCAGCCAGAGTTAAAAAGACATGAGTACTACCTGCTCACCGAATATCTTGCTTACAAAACCCTCAACCTCCTGACAAACGATAGCTATAAGGTTCGTCTTGTTCGAGTTTCCTATGTTGATAACACAATTGCAGGTAACAAGGGGAATGGCAAAGCGCTGCACACAAACTTTGGCTTTCTCATTGAACCGACCAAACGCCTCGCAAAACGAATCAACAGGACGAGGTTTAAACCGCCGGAAACTTCCGCCACGCACCTGGATGGTACTCATCTAAATCTTGTCAGCCTGTTTCAAATGATGATCGGTAACACGGATTGGTCCGCTACCCACGGCGGGGTAGAGGAATGTTGTCATAACGGCAAGCTTTTCGGTGAAGCAGAATCTTCGGACAATCTCTTTATTCCCTATGATTTTGATATGACTGGTCTCGTCAACCCAGACTACGCCACCGTGGACAAGGCGTTAAAACTGGACTCGATCAGGGATCGACGCTACCGCGGATATTGCCGCAATCTAGAATGGCTTGATTACAATATTATACTGCTCAATTTAAAGCGCCGGGAAATTCTTACCCTTTTCGAGCATGCACCTTATCTTCCAGATCGTCGAAATCGAGTAAACCTGCGTTACATGGAAGGGTTTTACCGATTAATCAACAACCCCAAAAGGGTAAAACGCAAAATTTATGCCAGGTGCCATAAATCTTATATGATCGACAAGGCTGACACAGGATCCTGAAGTCGATATAATTTCTCCAAACGCCACTTTCTTCAGATGTTAGACGGTAGATATCTACTTGCTGTTGGAGCATTCAGTTCAAACTGTTTGACTCGATGGCACCGCCCTGACTATTAATCTATAGCTGCCGACCAGCAGTGTTGTTTCGCAGCGCTGTACACGGGATAATGACCATGAACATCAAGGTTATTGTATTGTCTCGTAGTATTGCCATTGTAATTGATCCCTGGGATTTCCCGTTTAACGGTGGCGTCGTATCGACCCGTCGATTTGTCCAGGCACTGGAAGATCAATACTCATTTAAGTTATTGGCGACGCCCGATACCGATCAGAAAACTGATCGCCGAATGGTGCCATTTGAAAGAATTTCCCTGCCCGGATTTAACGCTATTCTCAGCGAGATGAAAGTGCCCCTGGCGCGGTCCGATAGAAATCGATTACATCTGTGTCTGCAAGACTGCGCATTACAGAACCTGGCCAGATGGCTTGACAGCCTACCAGACCGTTCGTTGTTACTGATGGATCCCTTCAGATTCTATTTTTGCTATTTCTTCGCGAGTGTAGCCCAGCTCACCCAGAACAGTTTCATTGTGCTGGCCTAGCGTGGCCGCGGGTTCACGGATGCGGACTGGTGTACGGGAAAATTTCACGGCGGGCCCGACTATCGGCACAGTTTTGCCATCCGCCAGGGTAACCGGTTGCAGCATGTCTCTTGAAATGACGTGCTCTTCCTTCACAACTTCTTCGTAGGTATTCACCCTGGTTGCCGGCAAGCCCATTTCCGCAAAATTTCGCACCACGGTATCGACATCTTTTGCTGCACAGTAATCCCTTAACAGATGATCCACTTCTTCCCTGTTGCTGATTCGTTCCGCGTTGGTGAGCGATGCCAGGTCTTCGCGGCCAAGGTGTCTGGCAAGCTTTTGCCAGTGAGTATCCAGCAACACACCGGCGAAGACATTCCCATCTTTACAAGGATAGTTGTTAATCGGCGAGGCAATCGCAAACTGATTTCCCCAACGTTTGATGGGCAAACCCAGGGCGCCGGCTGTTGGATAGCCATTGCTTTGATAGAGCAAGGCATCAACCAATGAGATATCAACATGCTGGCCTTCGCCGGTCTGGTCACGGTGACGCAGAGCCGCCATTGCCCCCAATGCACCATGTAAACCGGCCGTGTCGTCACCGAGATAGGTTGGTGCCTTGACCGGCGCGCCCCCGGGATCACCATTAACGGATGTCCAGCCACAATAATTTTGTGCAATAGGGTCGTACCCCACTCGATCCGACAGAGGGCCAAATTGGCCAAACCCAGAGATGGAAACATAGACGATATCTGCTTTCACAGCAGCCACCTGTTCGTAGCCGACGCCCCATTTTGACAAGGTTCCCGGGCGAAAATTCTCAATGACAATATCCGCTGTTTCTGCCAATTTCAGGAATGCCTCCCTTCCCAGCGGATGCTGGAGATTCAGGGACACATTTTTTTTGTTTCGATTCACCGTTTCGTTAGGGATAGTCAGCTCGGAATCCGGCAGGAACGGCGGTAGCCGCCGAATGACTTCCCCTTGAGGATGTTCCACCTTGATAACCGTTGCCCCAAAATCAGCTAAAATACAACCTGCCATTGGACCCGCCCAGGTTGTGGTCGCCTCAAGGACCATGACGCCATTTAATGGACCGGGTAGATCATCGCGAGAATGCTTGTAAAAATCGGATTTTTCCATTGATCAAATTTCCCTGGTGACTTGCTTTCATGGTGGGTGTCTCTTCCAGATTAGCCTGTTCACGCAGATAGTGCTGCAAGGCTTTCACCTGGTTGTCTGACAACGATTCAAAAGATGGCATGCCCTGGCCGCGTTTTGCGCCATTTCTGATGGCGTCGATATAAGCCTTACCTGACAACATGATTGGGATATAGGCGAGCCCGGTCACGGGATTGCAGGACATCGAGGACCAATTATGTGCGCCCAGGGGTCCTGAGGTTAGCGAGAGTTCGTTCTTATACCCTGGGCCTGCGAGGTTTTTTATCAGCAGCGCTGAGGTTCAAAGTGCCTTTGCAAACTTCGCTTCCATCTGCAAATAGCCATTCGCGTCCGGGTGCCTTGACCAGACTTCTTTCCAGCCTTCTCCCTGGAAGACGCGCTTATGTCCCTCGTTCCTGGCGTCCATATCGTCCCATCGAAGAATCCAGGTAATATTGGCAGAACCGAGCGGCAGGTCCATTGGTGTCTTTCCAGTTACCTCGGGCAGGTCTCCTGAGTCGACCCAGAAGCCGACAACGTCGAGATTCGCCTTCAAAAATGGCACGGCTTCATCAATGGCCCATTGCCGATAAGCATCAAATTTATCCGGATCGTAATGGTAGTTTCGTATTTCGTAGAGCATCATATTTCCTTTTCGTCGAGTTTCTTATGGCGTTGAGCGGGGCGATTTCATCTTATCCAAAAACCGGGACGATTCGTCCTGTAACCGAGGCATTGATAAGTAGCGTCTACCAATGATTGGCCTCTCTCGTTCAACAATATTCCTGCGCCCATACTGTTCATCGAATAGCCAAAAGCCATATGGGCTTCCGGGTCTGCGAAACCGATGCTGCCACCGGCGCCGGCATGACCGAATGCATCCTTACCTAGAATACAACTCTCCATGGATCCGGATTCGCGATGCCGGTTATCCATGGAACACATAAATCCAAGGCTAAACCGGCTTGGCATCAACAGCGTAACATCTTCGCCGCTGGCGACCGATACAGCACTCATCCGTTCGATATGGTCACTGGATAAGAGTTTTACGCCATTGTGTTTACCCCCGTTGGCCAGCGGTGTGTAGATTCCGGCAAGGGATCTGCCATTGCCTATTCCACCCCCTGCACCATATTCTGCCCGGTAACTTTCCGCGGAGTCGGTCTTAAAACCACCGGTATTCAACAGCGCCAGAAATTGAAGCGACCCGGGTGCATTGAGCAACGCATGGGTAAAGGGTGCTGGTTTCTGGCCTTTTTCCGGCCTCCATCTCATGATTCTCGAAACCCGGCCAAATTCAGAATCCGGCAGGCCTATCCAAAAATCAAGATCTAGCGGTTCTGCAATATATTTCCTGAAAAAATTACCCAGGCTCAATCCCGATACGCGTCTGACGAGTTCGCCAACAGTCCAGCCAAAAGTGGTCATGTGATAACCATGACGCGTACCTGGCTTCCAAAAAGGTTCTTCGCGGGCAAGGCGATCTACCATGTAATCCCAATCACAAAAACCACCTTTCCTGACGGTTTCTCGCAGTGCGGGAACACCCACCGAATGATTCAGCAACATAGCGACCGTGGCTTGCTCTTTTCCATTGCAGGCGAATTCTGGCCAGTACTGGGCTACCGGTGCATTGAGATCCAGTTTGCCCTGGTCAATCAACATGTGGGCGCAGAGCGCAGTCGCGGCTTTGGTACAAGAGAAGACCACTGAAATCGTATCTTCCTCCCAGGGTTTTTTCTCCTTTCTGGAGGCAGTTACTCCACCCCATAGATCAACCAGTGTCTCGCCACCCACGTTGACACAAATGGACGCTCCGATTTCATTTCGTTCATTAAAGTTACGCACAAATTCATCCAGCAGCGGGTGAAATTGTTCACTGCAGCGCCCCTTAATAAAACCGTTTATTACATCAACTTCAATTTCCATTTCGTTCCTTAACGCAATAACCTGGCGGAATCTGATCAGGTGAAGTATGCACAATCCCACTGGGGATGAAAAATCTGTACAATAGCGCCCTTTTTGTAATAGCTGATGCTGACTCTTCTCCTCAATAAAAACCGAAGTGAGATTTTCCCGGGCTGGTACATGGTGGCGGTTGCGTTCATCGTGGATTTCATCGCTGTCGGATTCTTCTTCTATTCTTACGGCGTTTTCTTCAAATCCATCGCTGCGGAATTTGGTGATTCCCGGTTTGGTGTAGCGATAGGAATTACTGTCACACAGGGGGTCGGCGCCCTGCTTGCTCCTTTTATCGGACGCGCGCTTGACCGCTATCCGCTTAAACACGTCATGGTTTGCGGTGCGATTTCGACCGGAAGTGGATTTTGCCTGCTTGGCCTGGTGCAGACACCACTGCAATTTTACATGGTCCTGGCGGTCTTTGTCGGTTTTGGTGCTGGTGCTATGGGTCAACTTGCCACTTCAAAACTCGTCAGTAACTGGTTTGTCCTGAAGCGTGGCACTGCCCTGGGTATCGCGGCAACGGGTATATCGGTGTCCGGTGTTCTGATGCCTGCTATCAGTGCCTGGATTATCGGTACATTTGGCTGGCGGGAAGGATTTGTAACCTATGGCATCATCACCCTGGTGGTGGTGGTTCCTTTTGTTTTACGCTTCGTTGTCTCCCGGCCGGAAGATATCAACCTGTTACCCGATGGTGCAACGGAGCGGTCACACCTACCGCCTCGTAAACCACCACTGAGAACCATGGAATTCCTTGGTCAGGCAAATTTCTGGATATTGCTTTCAGTTATTGGTATTTTGTTCTGCATTCAAAGCGCCACCTTGATCCACATGGTGCCACAGCTAACGGACAGTGGATTCTCTCTGATTGCTGCATCAGCAGTTGCCTCGGTAACCGCTGCGTTTGGCGTGATCGGCAAGCTTACATACGGCGCGCTGGTAGATCGATGGGATGTTCGCTACGCCCTGTGGCTGGCAATCGCGTTCCAACTGGTTGGCCAGATCATCATGTTGTTTATACCCGGTTATTTCCCGTTCTTAATTGGCGCCTGTTTTTTTGGATTTGGTATGGGCGGGGTGGTACCCATGCAAGGTGCCGTCGTGGGCGCTGCTTTCGGCAGGGAATCATTTGGTCGGGTCCTGGGTGCAATGCGACCGCCAATGGCACTGATACACCTGGCAGGCACGCCGTTCGCGGGCTGGGTATTTGATGTCACCGGCAGCTACAGGCCAGCGTTCCTGACATTTATGGGACTTTACATCGTCGCTGCCGTGATCGTCATTGCGCTCAGGGTTGAAACGAGGGCGAATTCCCGTATGGTGCAGTAACAATTTTTTACACTGTGCTAGCGAAGGACTTTTAGTCCGGTCTTCTCCCATGGAAAAAATTGGTATTGGTATTATTGGCTCTGGCGAGGTGGGCAGGTACGTTGCCAGGTCTGTTGTCGCAACTGAACAAAACATCACGATCAGGGCAATATTCGATCCTGATCCTCAATCAATCATGGCCGCCCGGCAGGACTTTGGCGACAAATTTGTAGAAGTACAATCCGTCGAAGAATTACTTGCCAGAGAAGAAATTAATTGGGTCATGGTCGCTTACTGGAACAAAGTGGATAACTGCAAAGGCGCGCAACGGGTTAGCCTGCATATTTCACCAGTGCGGCGCTGGTGCGCAGTTTGATATCGTGAAAACAATCGGTTAAGGCCGAATCAACCACATAGTGAAATGTACAGTTTGTGCCTGATCACTTCCTTGATGAATTATGCAGGTTAATGTGTGACGCCCGCCGTTTCTCCCTTAATGTATCTTTCAAGCTGATCAATCATAAATGACTGTTCGTCTATTTTTGATTTAACCAGATCTCCTACAGAAATCATGCCGACCAGTTCCCCTGCCAGTAAAACCGGCAGGTGACGTACCCGTTTCGCGGTCATCAACGCCATGGCTTCATCCACCTTACTCGTGGGTTCGATATACACGACTTTGCTAGTCATGATGTCAGCGACCTGGGTTGTTTTGGAAGATTTGCCTTTCAGGATAACCTTCCTTGCATAGTCTCTCTCAGAGATTATACCAATCAAATTTCCTTGATCAGACAGGACCGTTAACGCACCGACCCCTTTTAAAGCCATCATCTCAATGGCTTGATATACTGAATGAGAAGGCCCAATAGACCAGACCTCATTTCCTTTTGTTGCCAATATATCTTGAACTTTGGACATCTGGCACCTCCGTGGTCAGGATTATTCAGTTTCCTCCTGAATCCCGCGGTTGCAAAAGACTTTATTGGCCAAAAACAGGGGGTTTCTTATCACTAAATGATCTAAACGAGGGCCCTGGCACCATACATGGTGATAAGACCCTCGTTTAGATCATTCAGGATGTTCAACAATGGCAACAATCATTCCGGAATTGCAATTTACCCTTCCGGGCTGGCAGCAAGGTGTTGTGATGACGATAGTCAGCGTTTGCAAGACGACCTACCCAGCAGCCCGGTTCATGGGGCTGGTGGGATGACTACTATGATCCAATGCAATCGAGACTAAAGTCGCTTCAGACTAAATACGACGGAGATGAAATCGCCATGCAAGTCATTGATGGCTGCTTCGATGAAATAGCGTTCTACAAACAATACCCGGACTACTACGGGTATCTGTTCCTGGTGATATCAATTTGAACTAGTCAGGCAACTAACCCGCGTGTACTGCCACATTCCTGCGCTTAATGCCAATTTCAATCTCGCGGTTTACCCAGAACCAACTCAACGTACCTACGAATGTAATCGTTACGGCACCGGCAATA
>Ga0114950_10000213_pt1 | contig 36957 bp, 34 predicted proteins | sample N075metaG_FD_83503 | JGI IMG/M metagenome (GOLD analysis project Ga0114950, IMG submission 83503) | Deep subsurface microbial communities from Kermadec Trench to uncover new lineages of life (NeLLi) - N075 metaG | ecosystem: Environmental > Aquatic > Marine > Ocean trench > Sediment | place...
ACCTTGCCAAGGTTGAGGTCGCGAGTTCGAATCTCGTTTCCCGCTCCATCATTCTTTCCTTCCCCACCCTATCTACCCAAGGTTGAGGTCGCGAGTGCGAAGTCGTGCGCGACCCCGGTCGTTTCCCGCTCCATTACTCTATCCCTCTCCGTCCTGCAGCTTTATCGACACACTGTTGATGCAATAGCGCAGCCCCGTTGGCTGGGGTCCATCCTCGAAGACATGACCCAGGTGTGATCCACATTTCTCGCAGGTGACCTCCGTGCGAACCGCGCCGTGACTGACATCGACATGTTCTTTAATCGCTGATTCATTGGCGGGTTTGAAAAAGCTTGGCCACCCGCAACCCGCATCAAATTTGGTGTCCGATACAAACAGGGGTTCGCCACAGCATTTACAGTGGTAGACGCCGTCTTTCTCACAATCCCAGTACTCCCCGGTAAAGGGCTGTTCTGTACCTTTCTCACGACACACCTGATACTCCTGCGGAGTCAGTTTATCGCGCCACACTTGCTCTTCTTCCATCGTTATTCTCCCGCAATACATACCGCCAGGCGATACAAAATTTCATCCGCGTAGCCGGTGATAATCGGCCGGTAACCGCTTAATTCCATGTCGAGGTCAGGGTCGTTGGTGTCCAGCAGCAGCGGCCGGCCTGCCAGCGCAGTGATTTTGGACTTGGCCGCCACTATCTGAATATTCCGCTCACCCACAGCCCGGATAACAGCCGCAGAAATTTGCTGATTGCCGCGTCCGAAAACGTGACCCTGCCCGCCTATTACCGTGACGATAATAGCAGCTCTGTCTCCATTGTCAGCCTGCAGCGCGGCCAGCGCCAACAGCGTTTGCTCATTGGCATCACTGCGCAATAGCTGCCCACCGCGCACAACATCAACGCCCAACAGTGTATTGGCAAGCCCCAGTTCCGCCATTATGGCCGCCGTGGTGGAGCCGGGACCGATGATATACGTGCATTTCTTATCCATCGATTCAACCACCCAGGCCGCGATATCCACAGCGACGAGATCGGCATTCTCCACGCCACCTACTTTTGTGTGTTGTAGGTATCGCCCCTGTGAGGGCACCAGCATCTCACCGTAGAAACGGCTTCGCACAATATCTTTGCGAAAGGCCTGCTCATCGATGTCCCGTACTTCTTGCAATGCCAAACCCACCAGACCGCCTTGCACCAGAGTCACCAGTAGCTCGCCTGCGGCCTCCGGGGAGACGGCAAACACCCCCGAGTGCATTTTCACCCCGGCCGGAATGCCCAATACCGGAAAGGAATCACCCAATGCGTCATAGATATCGCGCGCGGTGCCGTCGCCGCCAACAAATACAACGATGTCGGCGCCGGCATCCACCATGTGGCGGGCTGCCTGCTTGCTATCTTCGCCGGTCGAATACTCGCCTGGATAATCTCCCAGCAGTTCCCCTGGCAAGTCCAACGACGCGAGCACCGAGGAGCCCATGCCACGCCCCCAACACAGTATGGCGATGTCCCCGGCGCAGGGCCTGGAGGGGAGCCATGGCACGCTTCGCACGCGCCATACTTCGACTTAAGGTATCTGGAGAGAGGAGATCAGCGGGGGCCATTTGATCGCTCCCCTTGAGCGCCAGGGCGCCGCCCAAGCCCGCCAGTGGATTGATGATGAACCCGATGGTCAGTACTGCACTTTCCATTAGGGCTGCCGCGAATCAGTGACCCGCTGCGCGCCCACAGCGTCGATGATGCGCAGCGTGGTGGCATCGTGAGTGCTGGTACGGATCAAACTCCCGCGCAGCTCTCTTCGGTTGCGATACTCTTTGCGCAACCGATCAAAACTGGCCGCTGCGTTTTTTTTCGAATGGCCGGTAACCGCCGACCGGAGCAGGCGGTCATCCGTCGCGGGATCATAGTGCTGGTGCAGTAGTTTGCGCAGCAAGGCCGCCCTGCCCAGCCCACCAGCGAGGAAAAGATCAGGCCCCTCGGCCCGTTCCGCAATGTTCACTTGCCCCGTCAGCGGCATCTTCAAATGTCTTAACAACGCCTCTTTGAGCATTTGGGTGGCCAGCAACTTTCCGTCCAGGCTATAGCCCGCAATGTGCGCGGTACCAAATCTTAGCTGGGACAGCAGGGGCTCATTCACTACCGGTTCGTCCTCCCATACATCCAACACAGCGATGGGCCCTCGACCCGCCGCCAACTGCTTTTGCAATGCGATAGTATCGACCACAGATCCGCGGCTCGCATTTATGAGCAAGGTATTATCGGCAATTTCCGCGAGTTCGAAACTGCCCAGTAGATGAAAGCTGGGCCAGGGTGTGTTGCGAGTCAGTTGGGCGTGTACAGAAATAACGTCGCACTGGAGGATATCGGCCAGCGCAGCCGAATTGGGGACTTGCCCCTCGTCTAACCAGGGATCGTACACCTTATGCGAAATCTGCAAAGCATTGAGCCGGTCAGCCAGTCGCCTGCCAATGTTTCCATAGCCAATTATGCCCACCGTGCCACCGGCAAAGAGTTGCTCCAGCTTGTCGTCTACCGCCGCGATAACGCTGAGCACGTATTCCACCACGGCATTGGCATTGGAGCCGGGCGCATGGGCAAAGCTAATGCCCGCTCGCTCGAGATAGGCTCTATCGACGTGGTCAAAGCCACTGGTGGCGGTGCCGACAAAGCTGACAGCTGTGCCTGCCAATAATGCCTCGTTCACCGGCGTAACCGATCGAACCAGAAGAACGTTCGCATTGCGCAGCTCACCCGCACACAGGTTCCTACCGTTTACCAGGCGCACTGTGCCCAACTCGCTCAGACTATCGAGCGCGCCCGCAATATTCTCATCGACTACTATGTTCAGTGTCATCAGCGTAGGCTTACCACCGCTACTCCAACTCCGAGGACGAAAACTCCAGCCGGGTCAAATCATCTACCGTGCCAAACTCCTCACATAAGGTGCTGAAGAACAGGCAGGCCCGGGTGGGTAAATCCGTCCCACACCAAGCTCTGGCCTGGGCGATAACACGCTGTTCAAACGACTTGTCCAGTTGAATTGCATCGCCAGCGCCGTCCAGATTGTCACCGCTCAGCCGAAAAGGGTAGCGGCAGGCTTTGGAGAAGAACCACTGCAATGCCTGTGGCTTGAATTCGACGCTCAGAAAGGCCTCCTGCTGCGGCGTATCTCTGCCGTCCGGTTCGTACCAGTAGCCAAAGTCTGTCAATTGACGACGATCGTATCCCGCTATGCACCAGTGCGCGACCTCATGCAGGGCGCTGGCGAAAAAGTCCTCGCGATAATACAGGCTGTGCTGTTGCCCCGGGGCCGACGCCGGCTGGTAAAGAGGTTCGTCAAAGCCGCCTACCAGGCGGGTATTGTCACTGGCGTAGAAACAGCGCGCGAACACCGACTCCAGTATTTTCGCATCGGGCGCGATCCCTGCTTCGACAAGAGAGCTGGCAGCGCCCATCAGGCGTCGTTACGCTTTTGCAGCAAATAGCGAAAACGGCCATCGCGCTCATCCTGGGCCAATAATTTATGGCCCAAAAAAGAGCAAAATTTCGGGATATCCCGGAGGGTTGCCGGGTCCGTCGCCAGCACTTCTATCACATCGCCCTGGGCCACATCGCGTATTTTATTATGCAACATCATGACCGGCTCGGGGCAGTAAAGCCCGCATACGTCCAGAGTGTGATCTGGGACTTTTTCCATAGGGTCAGTTACTCGGCCAGTAAACATTTAGCGCGGTCATTATCCACCAGATCCCACTGCTCACTGTCCACATCATAGAGAATAAATAATTCCGATGATTCCAGCTTGCGGTGCAACTGCGCTATTTTCTGCTCCAGAGCGAGTTCGACTTCCCCATAGTCAGTGCCGTCGCGGCTGGCGAACTCACCCAGCAGGGCTTGCAATACCGGCGCGTCCAGGCGCGCCAGGGGTACCTCTACAAATTGCGCCATTCAACGTCCGGGTTTAATAAATTTGAGGGTCATTCGATCGCTCTCGCCGATGGCGAGATACTTCTGCCGATCTGTCTCTTCCAGGCGCAATGCCGGCGGCAGGGTCCACACACCCTCGGGGTGATCGGCGGTATCTTTGGGATTGTCATTTACTGCGGAACTGCCGGCGAAAACAAAACCGGCAGCATCTGCCATATCCATGACCAGGCGTTCGGTCACATAGCCCGATTCTTTCATGCTAGCCACATCGGCATCCGGTTTTGCCCTGTGTTGCACGACACCGAACACGCCACCGGGCTTGAGCGCAGCGAAGACCGCGGACATGGTCAGCACTCCGGTATCTTCCTCAATCCAATTGTGGACATTTCTGAACGTGACAATGAGATCTACCGATTCCGGCGGTGCGATAGCCATTTCGCTCGGCGGCAGCAATTGAGTAATAATCACCTCTTCATAGAGTTCGTTTGTCTCGCTCATTTTTTGCAGGTACTTGCCAAGGGAGCTGCGATAGTAAGCGCCGGGAGCATTCAGCGAGTAATGCGCCGCGTAATAACGGCCATTGCCTTTCATCAGGGGTGCCAGTATCTCGGTATACCAACCCCCTCCAGGGGAAACCTCAACAATGGTCATCCCGGATTTCAAACCAAAAAACTGCAATGTCTGCATCGGGTGCCGATATTCATCTCTCGCCCGGTTTTGCGCGCTTCGATGATCGCCGTTTAACGCTACCTGCCAGGAGAGCTCTTCGGCGTTAGCCGACAATGCGAACAGAGCCATAAACAATACAATGCCAAATTTCATCGCCTGATCCTTCTGAAATGTCTGATAGCGCGTTAATATACGACTTGCGCCAACGAATGTGGAGTCTATTTAGTGGAAACTTCTTATATCGTGACCTTTATCGGTGACGACCGCCCGGGGCTGGTAGAACAGTTGTCGCGGGTCATCGAAGAGAATCAGGGCAACTGGCACGAAAGTCAATTGTCCCGACTGGGCGGCAAGTTTGCCGGCCTGGTTCTGGTCTCTCTCCCCCAAGGTATCGGCGAACAGCTGGAACTCGCTCTACAAAAGCTGTCGTCGCAGGGCATTAGTGTGCGCGTTACACCCGCCATCAGCGGGGCGGCGATTGCCTCAGCGCGTAAAATTGTGCTGACTATTATAGGTCCCGACCGGCCGGGTATTGTTCGGGAAATATCCCAGGCGCTGTCTAGCCATCAGGTCAACGTGGTGGAAATGGATAGCCAGGTGAGTAGCGCTCCGATGAGCGCCGAAATGTTATTTCAGGCGCGCATTGATGCGGAAATTCCGCCCAACACCAATATAGATGACTTGTCCGATATGCTGGATGACATTGCCAATCAGATGACCCTCGACATCTCGCTGGAGTCAACCTAATCGCGGTTTCTGGCGATAAGTTTTCGCAACCCAATCCAGAGCAAAACCACCAGTGCCGCCGCGGCGATAATACCCGCGGCCCCCACCGCCGTGGCCAGAAACAGCGTCATGATCTCCTCGGGTGGGATGTCGAACAAATCCACCGCGGCCCACAACAACGCGGCCATCGCCATGACAGCGAGCAACAAGGTTCTGATATAGCGCCGGCCTGCTTTTGTCATCTAACGAATGCTTGTCTATCCCAGCGTATGAGGAACGTTGTTGTCCTCATCGGCGGGCGCGACGGCAGCGATAACCGGGGTGCGACACTGAACGTCCATATTCTGCGCCCGATGGCGCAATAGATGATCCATGAGCACGATGGCAAGCATTGCTTCAGCAATCGGCGTGGCGCGTATTCCTACACAGGGATCGTGCCTGCCGTGGGTAACGACTTCGATGGCCTGCCCATCCTTGTCAATGGAGGCGCCGGGCAAACGAATACTTGAGGTGGGCTTTAGCGCAATACTCACCGTAATATCCTGGCCACTCGATATGCCCCCCAGTATCCCGCCGGCGTTGTTGCTGCGAAAACCGTCCGGAGTCATCAAGTCACGGTGCAGGCTACCCCGGTGTTCTACACAGGCAAACCCGGCGCCTATTTCGACACCCTTTACGGCATTGATGGACATCATGGCGCTGGCAATATCGGCGTCCAGCCGGTCGAAAATCGGCTCGCCAAGGCCGGGCATCAGGCCCGAGGCCACCACGTTAATGCGCGCGCCTATGGAGTCGCCACTTTTGTTGAGCGCCGACATATACTCTTCCAACGCCGGTATTTTGGCCGCGTCAGGACAAAAAAATGGATTGGTCTCCACCACCTCCCAGTCCAGCGTTTCAGCCTTTATGGGACCCAGCTGTGATAAATAACCCCGTATGACAATACCGTGATAGGTTCTCAGGTATTTTTTAGCAATCGCTCCGGCGGCCACACGCATTGCCGTCTCTCTCGCCGAGGAACGCCCTCCTCCCCGATAATCCCGCTCGCCGTATTTTTGCGTATAGGTATAATCCGCATGAGAGGGACGAAAGCTGTCTTTGATATTTGAGTAGTCCTTGGAGCGCTGATCGGTGTTTTCGATTAATAAGCCAATGGGTGTACCGGTGGTCTTGCCCTCGAATACACCCGATAAAATCTGCACCTCATCATTTTCCCGCCGCTGGGTGGTAAAGCGCGACGTGCCCGGCTTGCGCCTATCCAGGTCGCCCTGCATATCCGAGCTGTCGAGTTCGAGACCGGGGGGGCAACCATCCACCACACAACCCAGCGCCGGACCGTGGCTCTCGCCGAAGCTGGTGACAGTAAACAGTTTTCCTGTGGAATTACCCGCCATGTAACGTCTCTGATGTGATTAGGAGCAGCCTATTATTATAGCGCTTATCCGGCAAAGCTTGCGCTGTAATCTTGCAATTCTTTTGCCGTTATTGCGAACACGCCCTGGCCACCGCTCTCGAACTCCAGCCAAGTAAACGGTACGCTCGAATAAACTGCCTCCAGTTCAATCCAGCTATCGCCCACTTCGACAATCAGCAAGCCGCTATCGGTGAGAAAATGATGTGCCTGGGCAAGTATGGCCCGGGTCAGGGCCAAACCATCGGGACCGGAGCCCAACGCCACCTGGGGCTCATGGTGAAACTCCGCGGGCATGGTGGCCAGGTCGTGCGCGTTGACATAGGGGGGATTACTGAGGATAAGATCGTATTTCTGTGAACCCAAAGCGGAAAATAAATCTGACTTAATAATGCTGACGCGTGAATCCAAACCCAGCCGCGCGGCATTTTCGGCCGCAAGTTGCAGTGCATTTTCATCCAGGTCCAGCAGATCAACGTTTACCTCGGGGTAATGGTGCGCCACTGCCAACCCAATGCACCCTCCTCCACAGCACAAATCCAGCACCCGTTTTGGTGACGGCCCCTGATACCATGGACGAAATTGCCGCAATATCAATTCACCTATGGGTGACCGCGGGACAAGCGCCCGTGCATCGCACGCAAATTCCAGGCCGGCAAACCAGGCCCGGCCCAGCAAATAAGGTAGCGGGATGTGATCGTTTATGCGCTGGTCAAGCAGAGCCTGCAAGCGCGCAAAACTGGTCTTATCAATGGGATGCGGCAATACCCCATCGCTGGCGTCAGCGGGCAGGTCCGCCACATGGAGAACCAACTGCACTGCCTCGTCCCAGGAATTGTCGGTACCGTGGCCGAAATATACATCGCCGTCTTCCAACAACTCGGCGCTATACTGCAGGGCCTCGCCGACTGTTTTGGGGTGGTCTTGCCTGGTATGGCCTTCATCCATGGCCCCAGTTTAACCCATCCTAAAGGGAGTGCACGGTTTGCCTTGCACGAATGGGATTGTTACCATCGCCAGCCCTGCCAGAGTGGATCAGCGGAGCGTATGTTGTGGAACAAAGTTGGGCGAATATAATTGAGGCTATAGGTGAGGACGTGGAGCGCCCCGGCCTCGCCGACACCCCCAAGCGGGCTGCCGAGGCTTTCAAATTTCTGACCCGGGGCTACGATCAGACTGTGGAAGAAGTGGTGAACGGCGCCCTGTTTCCCTCGGATTCTGACGAGATGGTGTTGGTACAGGATATTGAGATGTATTCCCTGTGCGAGCATCATCTACTGCCCTTTATTGGCAAATGCCACGTTGCCTATATTCCTACGGGCAAGGTAATCGGTTTGTCCAAAATCGCCCGAATAGTCGACCTGTTTGCCAGGCGCCTGCAGATTCAGGAAACCCTTACCAGTCAGATCGCCGAGTCAATCATGACCGTGACAGAGGCGGATGGTGTAGGCGTTATCGTCGAGGCGCAACACATGTGCATGATGATGCGCGGCGTTGAGAAACAAAACTCGCTGATGAAAACGTCCGCGATGCTGGGTACCTTCCGCAGCTCGCAAAAAACCCGTGATGAGTTTTTATCCCTGCTGCAGCTAAACCGCTAGGAAGCGAGCTATCCGGGCTGCCACTTTCGCGGCCCCGTCTTCCATATGAAAATGGTGGCCACCGGGCATTATTTCGGTGTGAACATTTGCACCATAGCGATTCAAATTTGCAGGCGATGCCGACGACCGGGACAAACCATCTTCCGCCAGAAGAATTAATGTTGGCATGGTCAGGTTCTGCGCGATTGCCTGATTCTGCCCCTGCGTTAACTTGACCGCGGAGGCACCGTGAAGACGCGGATCGCTGTTCCAGATAAAACCCCCGTCTTGCTCGTGCAATCCTCGGCAGGCCAGTGCTCTGGCGGCATGCTCCGAGAGACCATTTTTTGTTCGTGCGGCAACAGCCTTTCTTTCAGTTGAGTAGAAACGCCCCCTATGCTTCAGCAATCTGGGTTTGTCTTGCAGAAATTTGGCCATCTGTTGGGGGAAGTCGTGTTCGGGGATGGTCGGCGCAAACATCGCATCCAATAATACCAGGTGCCCGATTCGCTCGGGCATGGTACTGGCTAAAATCGCGCTGATAATCGCGCCTCGGGAATGTCCCAGCAGATCAAACTGCGCCCACCCCAATTGCGCTAAAACGGCCATTAGCTCGGGCAGATCATCCCATATTTGGTAGCTTGCATCGGCTGAGCGCCAGCTACTTTGCCCATGTCCGGTCAAGTCGAGCGCAACCACATGGTGGCGCTCCAGAAGAGGTGCCAAGCGCTCGAAACTTGCGGCATTATCCAGCCAGCCATGCAGTGCCAGTACCGGCGGAAGGCGCTCGTTGCCCCAGCAAAGCCCCGCCAGGCGCAGTCCGTTCACCTCCCATTGGCGTGCGACCGGCATCGCCGTATTCACAGGTAACCCCGATACTCCGGAGGCAGGGCCCAGAACAACAACTCTCCACAGCCCGCGGCGGGCACCTCCAAGCGAATAGCAACCATACCTCCCGGGGACAGCGAGGGTACTCGGCCAGGATCGGCTATATAGCGAACTACCAGGTGGGACACCATGGGCTGATGTCCCACCAGCACCCGGTGTGCGGTATCGTCATCGTTGGGCAGCAGAGCAAGCGCGCTATCGACATCTATAACGCCGGCGTCAGGGAGCAACGCGTCCATGGTCTCCAGGGGCGCGGTAAAGGCCGCGGCCAGTATTTCCGCTGTTTGGGTCGTTCGCCGCCAACTGCTGTAGAGAATATGGCTGGGCAATGGCAAAGATTTTTCCGTGCAAATCTCGCGCAGTCGATGGCAGCCAAAACTGACATCATCCGTGCCACCGTAGGTGAGTTCACGCATTTCATCTGTGGCAGCATCGCCCGCCTTGCCGTGCCGAACTATGGTAATTATCATGGTATCTTGGCGCCCTGTAGCCCTAGCGCGTAGGGATTGGTCGCATGATACCACTCAAATTACTTCACGCTAACGGCTCATCTCCAGCAGCAGTTTATTGAGCCGGGCCACATAAGCGGCGGGATCTTCAAGCTGCCCGCCCTCGGCCAGGGAGGCGTGATCAAAGATGACGCTTGCCATGTCGACGAAGCGATCTTCATCGGATTCCTGATCCAGCATCTCGACTAGCGGGTGAGCCGGGTTGACCTCTAAAATAGGCTTGCTCTCCGGTACCGGTTGGCCCGCAGCTTCCATGATCCTGCGCATTTGTGCGCCCATGTCAGCCTCTCCCACCACCAGACAGGCGGCGGAGTCAGTCAGGCGGCTGGTGGCCCTGACCTCCTCCACTTTTTCCTTCAGGGCACTGGAGAGCCGTTCAATCAGGGCTTCACTCTCCTTGACGACTTTTTCCTGCTCGGCTTTATCCTCTTCAGAATCGGTGGCCAAGTCCAGGGCGCCTCTGGCGACATCCTGGAACGCCTTGGTGTCGAAGTCCTGCAGGTGGTTCATCAGCCAGTCATCCACACGATCCGACAGCAATAGCACCTCGATACCCTTCTTGCGGAAAACTTCCAGATGAGGGCTGCTCTTGGCCGTATTGAAATTCTCTGCGACGACGTAGAAAATCTTCTCCTGATTTTCCTGCATTCTGCCCAGGTAATCCTCCAGTGACTGGTCCTGGGTTTCTACATCAGTATGGGTGCTGCTAAAGCGCAGCAACTTGGCAATTTTTTCCTTGTTGGCGAAATCCTCCGCCGGGCCCTCTTTCAGCACCTGGCCGAATTCCTTCCAGAACGTTGCGTAGTCATCACCCTCCGACTTGGCCATCTTGGCTAACATATCCAATGCCCGCTTGGTCAGCGCACTGCGCATGGAGTCGACGGCTGGATCCTGCTGTAGAATCTCACGCGATATATTCAGAGATAAATCATTGGAGTCGACCACGCCTTTGACAAACCGCAAATACATGGGCAGGAACTGCTCCGCTTCGTCCATGATAAATGTGCGTTGTACGTAGAGCTTCAAGCCGCGGCTCGTTTCCCTGTTCCACATATCGAAGGGTGCTTTCGCGGGCATGTACAATAAACTGGTGTACTCGAGCTTGCCTTCAACCTTATTGTGACTCCAGGTCAGTGGATTCTCGAAATCATGGGATACGTGCTTGTAGAATTCCTGGTACTCCTCATCACTGACGTCTGTCCTGGAGCGAGTCCACAGCGCAGTGGCGGCATTCACCGCCTCATATCCAACTTCAGGATTGTCCGGGGCCTCTTCACCCTCGGGAACGAATGCCGGCGGCTTGGCCATCATCACCGGCACAGCAATGTGGTCGGAATACTTCTTGATAACGCTGCGCACACGCCAGTCGTCGGCAAAATCGGCGCTGTCGGTTTTCAGGTGCAGGGTAATTGTGGTGCCTCTGGTGTCTTTTTCCCGGCTTTCAACGGAAAACTCCGCCTCGCCGTGGGACTCCCAGACAACCCCGGTGTCGGCGTCAGCGCCGGCTTTGCGGGTGTGTACTTCCACCCGGTCTGCCACAATAAAGCTGGAGTAGAAGCCCACGCCGAACTGGCCAATTAGCTGGGAATCTTGCTGTTGATCTCCGGTCAGGTTATCGAGAAATGCCGTGGTGCCAGACTTGGCAATGGTGCCCAGGTTTTCAATCACTTCATCCCGGCTCATGCCGATACCATTGTCGCTAATGACGATGATTTTGGCGTCTTTATCGACATCCACCGTAATCTGGTAGTCACCCTGCCCCTCCAGCATGCTCTCGTTCGCCAACGCGGCAAAACGCAGTTTGTCGATGGCATCGGATGCATTGGAGATCAGCTCACGCAGGAAGATCTCCTTGTTGCTGTACAGGGAGTGAATCATCAGGTGTAACAGCTGTTTTGCTTCGCTCTGGAAGCCCAGGGTTTCTTTTTGTACGTCAGCGGTCATAGTTGCCTCTCGCATTAGGTAGATTGGAGTTCAAAGTCATTATTTCTGATCACTACAGATGGGGGCGCAGGCAGGGTAATTCAAGGGCAAAAGCAAGGCCCATCACCAGATGAGCCTTTTTAGTCCGGGCAGCCGACTGGCCCGGGTGAACCCTACCCATTTCAATGGGCAGGATTCCGGCGGTGAACTACCAACCGGTGATCTCAGCCAGACCGGTGCCGATATCAGCCAGACTGCGAACAGTCTTTACCCCGGCATCTTCAAGCGCCGCGAACTTCTCGTCCGCCGTGCCCTTACCACCGGAAATAATCGCGCCGGCATGGCCCATACGTTTGCCCTTGGGGGCGGTAACGCCGGCAATATAAGACACCACTGGCTTGGTGACATTTGCCTTGATAAAGGCCGCTGCTTCCTCCTCGGCCGAACCACCGATTTCGCCGATCATGACGATCGCCTCGGTTGCCGGGTCATTTTGGAACATCTCGAGAATGTCGATGAAGTTTGAACCGGGAATCGGGTCGCCCCCTATGCCCACGCAGGTTGACTGGCCATAACCGGCATCGGTGGTCTGCTTGACCGCCTCATAGGTCAGGGTACCGGAGCGCGACACGATGCCAACCTTGCCCGGCAGGTGAATATGGCCGGGCATGATGCCAATTTTGCATTCGCCGGGGGTGATAACACCCGGGCAGTTGGGGCCGATCAACTGAACGCCCAGTTGGTCGCACATGACCTTGGCTTCCAGCATATCCAGCGTTGGTATGCCTTCGGTGATACACACGATAAGCTCAATCCCGCCATTGGCCGCTTCCAGGATGGAATCCTTACAAAACGGCGCGGGCACATAAATCACGGAGGCGGTGGCCCCGGTTACCGCAACCGCTTCGGATACGGTGTTGAACACCGGCAAACCCAGATGCTCCTGGCCGCCCTTGCCCGGCGTTACTCCCCCGACCATCTTGGTGCCGTATTCAATGGCCTGTTCAGAGTGAAATGTACCCTGTGAGCCGGTAAAACCCTGGCAGATCACCTTGGTGTCCTTGTTTATAAGAATACTCATTACGCTGCCCCCGCCGCTTGCACTACCTGTTCGGCCGCATCGCTCAAACCGCTCGCAGCAATAATATTCAACCCGCTGTCAGCCAGCACTTTCCGGCCCAGCTCAGCGTTGTTCCCCTCGAGGCGAACCACCACCGGCACCGCTACGCCAATTTCCTGAACCGCGCCAATCACACCCTCGGCAATCAGGTCACAGCGCACGATTCCGCCAAAAATATTGATGAAAACGGCTTTGACCTTGTCGTCTGACAAAATAATCTTAAAGGCCTCCGACACGCGCTCTTTGGTCGCACCGCCGCCCACATCCAGGAAATTGGCCGGAGAGCCACCGTGCAACTTGACGATATCCATGGTGCCCATGGCCAGGCCCGCACCATTCACCATACAGCCTATATTGCCATCCAGCGCCACATAGTTTAGTTCCCAGTGAGCCGCATGGGCTTCGCGCTCATCTTCCTGTGTAGGGTCGTGCATCTCTTTCAAAGCACTCTGGCGATACAGAGCGTTGCTATCGATGGCCAGTTTCGCATCCAGGCAGTGCAGATTGCCCTCCTGGGTAATCACCAGTGGGTTAATTTCGATCAGGGCCAGATCTTTTTCCTGAAACATTTTCGCAAGGCCCATGAATATCTTCACGAACTGCTTGATCTGCTCACCCTTCAGACCCAGTTTGAAGGCCAGTTCGCGGCCCTGATAGGGCTGCGGCCCCACCAGCGGATCGATGGTCGCACGCAGTATCTTGTCGGGGGTCTCCTCGGCGACTTTTTCAATTTCCACACCGCCTTCGGTGGAGGCCATAAACACGATACGGCGGGAGGAGCGATCGACCACCGCGCCCAGATATAACTCTTCGGCAATATCGGTGCAGGTTTCGACCAGGATTTTACTGACCGGCTGACCATTTTCATCGGTCTGGTAGGTCACCAGGTTTTTGCCAAGCCAGCGGCTCGCAAACTCACGAATCTCGTCTTTGCTGGTCACTAATTTAACCCCGCCCGCCTTGCCGCGTCCGCCGGCGTGCACCTGGGCCTTAACCACCCACTTGTCACCGCCAATCAGATCGGCCGCTTCGGCTGCTTCCTGGGGGTTATCCACGGCATAGCCCTTGGATACCGGCAATCCGTACTCGGCCAAGATTTGCTTTCCTTGATACTCATGAAGATTCATTTTCTGCTCCGTTCTAGGTGACTATTTTGCGCGGCGAATTTTCATTTATCCTGGCCGTTTTAGCAAATGCTATTTACTCTTTCTGGGCTTGCGATTGGCGATGTGAATCGCGTGTCCATCGACAGCCAACACCGCCTCGTGCAGGGCTTCAGACAGCGTCGGGTGGCCAAAAACGGTCAGCGCAAGATCCTCTGCGCTGGATCCAAATTCCATCGCTATAACAACTTGTTGTACCAGATCCGCCGCACTTGGCCCGACGATATGGCAGCCCAGAATGCGATCGGTGTCCACACAGGCTATCACCTTGACCATTCCTTCGGTGTCATTGGCGGCCAGCGCTCTACCACTGGCCACAAAGGGAAATACGCCGGTTTTATAGTTGACGCCATCGGCCTTCAATTCCTGCTCAGTCTGCCCCACCGAGGCAACTTCCGGGTGGGTGTAAATCACCGAGGGAATACAAGCATAGTTCATCTGGGCAGGTTTACCGGCGATTCTCTCGGCAACCATGATGCCCTCTTCCGAGCCTTTGTGGGCCAACATGGGGCCGCGAACGACGTCGCCAATCGCGTACACATGGGGCGCTTCTGTTTCACAATTGTCGTTGACATAAATAAAGCCGCGTTCATCGAGGGTGACGCCACTGTCCGATGCCAGCACGCCGCCGGAGCGCGGTCGCCGGCCCACGGCCACGATCAACTTGTCAAATGTCTCCACCTGATCGCCATCGGGCCCGGTAAAGGACACCTCAACTTTATCGCCCTTAACTTCGGCGCCAGTCACCCGGGTGCCCAAACGGATGTCCAGGCCCTGTTTTTTGAGAATTTTGGCCGTTTCCTTGGCGATTTGTTTATCCAACATAGGCAGAAAGTCTTCCAGCGCTTCCAACACGACCACCTCGGCACCCAATCGCCCCCACACACTGCCCAACTCCAGCCCGATGGCACCCGCGCCAATGACGCCTAGTTTGCCAGGGACCTCGGTAAACTCCAGCGCGCCAGTTGAGTCGACGATGCGCTCGCCATCGGTGGGAGCAGGCGGGATTTCCACCGGAACTGAGCCGGTTGCGATAATTACATTGCCCGCATCGAGCACACGTACCTTGCCCTCGTTATCGGTTACTTCTACCTTGGCTCCCGCCAAAACCTTGCCAGTGCCGACAATCGGCGTCACTCCATTGTGCTTGAATAACCCGCCTATGCCACCGGTGAGTTGACTGACAATCTTATTCTTGCGCGCGATCATCGCCGGCACATCCATGCCCGGCTCGCCCACCGAAATGCCGTGCACTTTCAAGTGATCGCGGGTTTCGACAAACTTATAAGTGCTGTCGAGCAAGGCTTTGGAGGGAATACAGCCAACGTTCAAACAGGTACCACCCAGGGTGAGTGCACCTTTGTCATTCACCCACTGTTCGACACAGGCGGTCGATAAACCCAGTTGAGCCGCCTTTATAGCAGCCACATACCCGGCTGGACCGGAGCCAATTATCACTACATCAAACTTGTCAGACATGTAAATTCCTATCGAGGGTCGTTAACGGGCGCGTATTAGATTTGCAGCAGTATGCGCGCCGGATCTTCAATCAGATTTTTTATCGTAACTAAAAATTGCACCGCATTTTTACCGTCTACCAGGCGGTGGTCATAAGACAGGGCCAGATACATCATAGGCAATATCACCACCTCACCATCCACCGCCATCGGTCTGTCTTGAATTTTATGCATACCCAGAATACCGGTTTGAGGCGGATTTAGGATAGGCGTAGACATCAAAGAGCCAAACACACCACCGTTGGTGATGGTAAAGGTGCCACCGGTCATATCATCGATGGTCAGCTTATTGTCCCGGGCCCGCAGGCCAAGGTCTCTAATTTTCGCCTCTATATCGGCCAGGCTCATGAAGTCGGCATCGCGCAGCACGGGTACAACCAGACCGCCTGGAGTAGAAACCGCCACACCGATATCCTGGTAGCCGTGGTAGACAACGTCGTTGCCGTCGATGGAGGCGTTGACGTCGGGAAAGCGTTTTAATGCTTCACAGGCAGCTCTAACAAAGAAACCCATAAAACCCAGGCGCGTACCGTTATGCGTCTTTTCAAATTGTTCTTTATACTTACTACGCAGTGCCATGACCGGGGCCATATTTACCTCATTGAAGGTCGTAAGCATGGCGGTACCCTGCGACGCCGCAAGCAGGCGCTCGGCAATCTTGGCCCGCATGCGGGTCATGGGCACACGTTTCTCTATGCGCTCTCCAGAGGGCGTATCCACCACGGCGGCCGGGGTAGCGGCTGGCGGCGCTTTTTGCGTCGGCGCGGGCTTGTTGCCCGCCGTTTTCATGTATTGCACAACATCGTCTTTGGTAATGCGGCCATTTTTCCCACTGCCGAAAATAGCGTTTACATCCAGCTTGTGCTCCTCAACCAACTGGCGTGCAGCGGGGCCCAACATAGCTGCCTTATCGGTGCCGGCGGCTGGGGCGGCCACCCCGGTATCGTCTTTGCCAGCGCCCTTGGCCGGCGATGAGCCACTGACAGCGCCGGGCTTCAGCACCGCCAGGAGTTGTTCACTTTCGATGGTATCACCGGCGGCGGCGTGTATTTTTGCGATAACACCGTCCTCCGGTGCGACCACTTCCATCACAACCTTATCGGTTTCGATTTCAACGATAAGCTCGTCTCTGGCGACGGAGTCACCTTCCTCTACATGCCACACAGCAATTTCGCCGTCTGCAATGGACTCCGGAAAGGCCGGTGCCTTGATATCGATAGCCATTTCGCTTCCTTTATGAAATGCCGGTAATTAACTGTATCCTAGCGCTCAATGGGCGCAAGGGCTTCACTAATCAGTTTTTCCTGCTGCTCTATATGCAGTGAGATATAACCTGCCGCCGGGGCCGCGGACGCCTCTCTACCCACATACCGCAGATAGATATCTTTGTTGTGGCGATGAAAAACCCGTCGCATATGGTGCTGGCTGGAATACCAGGCGCCCTGGTTAACGGGCTCTTCCTGGCACCAGATCGCATCGCTTAAATTTGGGTACTTGCCAAGTAAGTGGAGCATTTCCGCTTCGGGAAAGGGGTATAACTGCTCCAAACGCAGTATGGCGATATTATCGATTTCGCGCTCGCGTCGCGCAGCACGCAGCTCATAGTACAGCTTGCCACTGCAGATAATGACTCGCTCCACCTTGGCATTATCAAAATCATCAGTCTCACCCAGAACATTATAGAAGCGGCCCCGAGCAAGGTCTTCCAAACTGGATATGGCTTCCTTGTGACGCAGTAAGCTCTTGGGTGACATCACTATAAGCGGCTTGCGCAGCGGGCGAATGGCCTGCCGGCGCAGCATATGAAAAACCTGGGCGGGTGTTGTGGGAATGCAAACCTGCATATTGTGCTCAGCACACAGTTGCAAGAAGCGCTCCAGCCGGGCCGAGGAGTGCTCGGGCCCCTGCCCCTCGTAACCGTGCGGTAACAGCATGGTCAAGCCACATAGGCGGGACCATTTATGCTCGCCGCTGGCAATAAATTGGTCGATAACCACCTGGGCGCCGTTGGCAAAATCACCAAACTGCGCTTCCCAGATCACCAGGCCGCTGGGAGAAGTGGTGGCGTAACCGTATTCAAATGCCAGCACCGCCTCCTCCGAAAGCAGGGAGTCGTGAATGACAAACGAGGCCTGATCAGAACTGATATTCTGCAGCGGCACGTAGGTGCTGTCATCTTTCTGATTGTGCAGTACAGCGTGCCGGTGGGAAAAGGTGCCGCGACCGACATCCTGTCCGGTTAAACGAATGGGGTGCCCTTCGGACAGCAAACTGGCATAGGCCAAATTTTCGGCGAAGCCCCAGTTCATGGGCATGGCCCCCGCGGCCATCCTGCGCCGATCTTCCAGAATCTTGGCCACCTGCCGCTGCAACGGCACGTTGTCGGGCGCGACATTGATGCTGTTGGCAAGTGATTGCAGGGTCGCCATGTCCATTCCGGTACTGCACTCAAGCGTCCATTCGTGCCCCAGGTACGGTGTCCAATCGACAAACATTGCCTTATTGGGCTCGGATACCAAATTGCTGACCAGGGGTTCGCCCCGATCCAGGGAATTGCGGTACTGGTTGACCAGGCGTTGATCTTCCTCTGCGGTGAGTACGCCCTCGGCGATCAGGTGAGCTGCATACAGATCTCGCGTGGTTTTGTGTTTGCGGATCCGCTCGTACATCAGTGGCTGGGTCACCGAGGGCTCATCGGCCTCGTTATGGCCCCGGCGGCGATAACAAATGAGATCGATGACAACGTCCTTGTGGAAGTCGTTACGAAAATCAATCGCCATCTGGGTAACAAACAACACCGCTTCCGGATCGTCTGCATTGACATGAAAAATCGGCGCTTGCACCATTTTCGCGATATCGGTGCAATATTCAGTGGATCGCAAGTCTTCGCGCAGGCTGGTGGTAAAACCCACTTGATTATTGAGCACTATGTGCACCGTACCGCCGGTTTTATAGGCGCGCGTCTGGGACATCTGGAATGTCTCCATCACCACACCTTGCCCTGCAAACGCGGCATCGCCATGGATAACAATAGGCACCACGGCCTTGCCAATCTCATCGCCCCGCCTATCCTGGCGCGCCCGCACCGACCCTTCCACCACCGGGGAGACGATCTCCAGGTGGGATGGATTAAATGCCAGGGCCAGGTGTAACTCACCCCCGGGGGTCATGACATTGGAGGAAAACCCCTGGTGGTATTTTACGTCGCCCGAGCTTTCATACTCGGCTCGACCTTCAAATTCGGCAAACAGCTCCGAGGGGTTTTTCCCCAAAATATTGATCAGTACATTGAGCCGCCCCCGATGGGCCATACCCAATACGATTTCCTTCGCCCCATAGGCGCCGCAGCGCTGCACCATCTCGGCCAACATGGGGATGAGGCTTTCACTCCCCTCCAGGCCAAAGCGCTTGGTACCCGGGTACTTGGAGCCCAGTGATTTCTCCAGGCCATCGGCTTTGATCAGGCGGCGCAATAATTGCAGTCTTGTCTCAGTGCTGTACTCGGGTGCCGAGCGCACAGATTCCATGCGCTGCATGATCCAGTGGCGCTGCTCGGTGTCGACTATATGCATAAATTCGGCACCGATGGTATGACAATAGGTGCGCTGTAAGACGTCGAAAATTTCCCCTAAAGTGGCATCCGCCTTGCCGATGTGCATGCTGCCGGTTTGAAAAACAGTATCGAAGTCGGCCGGGGAAAGCTCGTGAAAACTAAGTTCCAAATCGGGGACATATTCCCGCTCCGCTAAACCCAGCGGATCCAGGTCTGATCGTTGATGACCGCGCTGTCGGTAGGCAGAGATTAGCTGAACCACCTTGACCTGCTTGCGTTCGTATTCTGTGGCCTGGGAATCCTGCTGGACAGTGGCCTCGGTGCGAACCCGCATCTTGGATATCTGGGCAAAACGCGCCCGTACCACCGAGTGCGGGATATCCTGGATTTGGGAGACAGAGGACTGCACCCGGGGAAGCTTGTCAAAATACTCGCGCCACTGCTCCGGGACTGCATTGGGGTCAGTCAGGTAGGACTCGTAGAGATCCTCCACATAGGTGGCGTTCCCACCGGCGATGTGCGAGCTTCGCCACAGGGCTTCCATTGAGCTCTCTTGCATTTTTACCTTTCCTAGGGTTTATTAATACACATTTATATCAATATGTTACTTACTATATCTAATGTGCTTTCTAAATATTAGACAGCGCGCGAAAGCAGCATATTCCTGATATGTCCTATTGCCCGGGTGGGGTTTAGACCCTTGGGGCACACACTGACGCAAGCCTGGATGCCATGACAGCGAAACACGCTGAACGGATCGTCCAGTCGTGCCAGCCGCTCTTCGGTTGCGGTATCGCGACTATCGGCCAAAAAGCGATAGGCTTGCAACAGGCCGGCGGGACCGATAAACCGATCCGGATTCCACCAAAACGATGGGCAACTGGAGGAACAACAGGCGCAGAGAATACACTCGTACAGACCGTCCAGTTTCGCGCGCTCTTCCGGCGACTGCAAGCGTTCAATCGCCGGGGCTGGCGTATTGTTTTGCAGATAGGGCTGTACTTTTTCGTACTGGGTGTAGAACATCGTCATATCAACCACCAGGTCTCGCACAACCGGTAGACCTGGCAACGGGCGGACAATCAATTTGTTCTTCTTGACGGTCTCCGATAGCGGCGTGATACACGCCAGGCCATTTTTGCCATTCATGTTAACGCCATCCGAACCACAAACCCCCTCGCGACAGGAGCGCCGAAAAGCCAGCGTGGTGTCCTTCGCCTTGATCAACTCGAGCACATCAAGGACCATCAAGTCCTTGCCGCCGGTGTCTACTTCGACATCCTGCATCCAGGGCTCCCGATCCGTTTCGGGGTTATAACGATAGAGACTTACTTGCAACATATTCGATATACCCCTTAGTAGACCCGTGCTTTGGGTTGAAATGTGTCGACCGTCTTTGGCTTAAAGTTGACGGCTCGCTTGCTTACCCGCTTATTGTTGGGGTGGTAGATAGAGTGACACAACCAATTCTCGTCATCGCGATCCGGATAGTCATCACGGGCGTGGGCGCCGCGGCTCTCCTTGCGTTCCTCCGCTGTGATGGCGGTAGCTTCGGCGACTTCGAACAGGTTGTGCAGCTCCAGCGCCTCTATCCGTGCTGTATTATAGGCCTGGCTCTTGTCGGTTAACTCGGCATTTTCAATGCGCCCGCGCAGTTCCGCCAGTTTCTGCACACCCTCTTGCATAAACGCTTCATTGCGGAATACCCCAAAGTGATTTTGCATGGTTGCCTGTAGTTCTTTGCGCAGTGCTGCAACGTTCTCGCCACCGGTGGACTGGTTGAGTTTATCCAGCCGGGCGGTAGCCTGTTCGAGGTCACTTTCACTGGCATTGCGCATGTCGATGCCATCGCGCAGGGCATTTTCGATGAACAGGCCGGTCGCCCGGCCGAATACCACCAGATCCAACAGCGAATTGCCGCCCAATCGGTTGGCGCCGTGCACTGACACGCAGGCGACTTCTCCGCAGGCAAACAACCCGGGAATAATATGATCATTTCCCGCCTCGTCAATCGTCAACGCCTGGCCATGGATGTTGGTGGGAATGCCGCCCATCATATAATGGCAGGTGGGCACGACCGGCACCGGCTCTTTCACCGGATCGACATGGGCAAAGGTGCGAGATAGCTCACATATGCCCGGCAACCGGCTTTCCAATACCTCTTCGCCCAGATGATCGAGTTTGAGTAATACGTGATCTCCCTCAGGGCCGCAGCCGCGACCCTCGAGAATTTCTTTGACCATCGAGCGCGCCACCACATCGCGACCGGCCAGATCCTTGGCGTTGGGCGCGTAACGCTCCATAAAACGCTCACCGTCTTTGTTGATGAGGTAACCACCTTCACCGCGACAACCCTCGGTAACCAACACACCCACACCGTGAATACCGGTGGGGTGGAATTGCCACATTTCGATGTCCTGCACGGGAAACCCGGCCCGCAGCGCCATTCCGATGCCGTCGCCGGTGTTGATATGGGCGTTGGTGGTAGAGGCGTAAATACGCCCCGCGCCGCCGGTGGCAAAGACCGTCGCCTTGGCTTTGACGTAAACTGTCTCGCCGGTTTCCATACATATAGCGATGGTGCCGACCACGGCGCCATCCTGGTTCTTAACGATATCGGTGGCATACCACTCATTGAAGAACACGGTATTGTTCTTCATATTCCCCTGGTACAGGGTATGTAACAGCGCGTGGCCGGTGCGATCGGCCGCGGCACAGGTGCGGGCAGCCTGCCCTCCCTCGCCGAAGTTTTTCGACTGACCACCGAACGGGCGCTGATAGATACGGCCCTCTTCGGTGCGTGAAAAGGGCATGCCCATGTGCTCCAATTCGTACACGGCTTCCGGGCCCACACTGCACATATATTCGATGGCGTCCTGGTCACCAATGTAGTCAGAGCCTTTTACCGTGTCGTACATATGCCAACGCCAGTCATCGTCGGGGTCATCGCTGCCTATGGCACAGGTAATGCCACCCTGGGCGGAGACGGTATGGGAGCGGGTCGGAAATACTTTGGTAATAACAGCCGTGTTAAAACCGGACTGGGAAAGCTGCAGTGATGCGCGCATACCGGCACCACCGCCGCCGACGATAATCGCATCAAAAGAAAGAGTTCGCATTGCCGACATATCCTAATAACCCCACAAGATCTGGATTCCCCAGACCAAATACGTAAACATTGTAATACCGCATAATACCTGCAAGAGAAAGCGCAGGGGGTTGCCAGCCCGGCCCATCATCCGCTCGGTAAAATAGTCGCCCAGTACGCCCCAGACGCCCACCCAGGCGTGCACACCCAAAGAAATAAATGCCATCAGGCTGAATACGCGCATCCAGGTTTGGCCAAACAGGCTCTTCCAGGAAGCGTAATCAACGCCGGAGACTACAATAAAGCCCACAAACAAAAAGTAGGCGAGCAGTACCACTGCGCTGATGCGTTGCATCAACCAGTCATAGAGGCCAGAGCGCCCCATACTCGTTACAGCAGTTACCATATCCATAATCCCGCAAGTAAAATAAGTATTACCGAGGTGGCGATGACGAGTTGCGCACCGCGTGTGCCCCCCTCCATCGACTCCCCAATACCCAGGTCCATAATTAAATACTTCACCCCGGCCACAGAGTGATAGATCAGACCAGAAAGCACGGCCCACATTGTAAACTTAAGCCAGGGTGAAGTCAGATATTGCTGCAACTCGGCAAAACTTTGCGGGCTCTCCAGACTGAGATCCAGGGCCCAAATGAGTATCGCCATTCCGACAAAGATAAAAACGCCGGAGGCGCGATGAGCAATGGACGTCCATGCGGTCAGAGGCAACCGGATGGTGGCAATATCCAAATTTACGGGACGCTTGTCTTTCACAGTGTGAGTACCATAGTTTTGACGCCATCGTGGCAGTTAATCGGTTCGAGTCGCGCTTTAGAGTCGATTGGGTTGACATTGACGGCCCACGAAACCCCAAAACGCGCGAAATTATAGGCACTTACGGGCTGAATTACAAACGGGAAGGGTAACAAATAAGGCGCATTCATACTGTGCGCGATATTCGTCGATCTCCCAAAAACTGGATTCGTGCTTTTACCCGACGAACGCCGTCGATTAGCGACAATTCGGCCCGGATCAATTGACAAAAGCTGGCGAAACTCTATAGTTGGGCACCCGAAAGACACACTTCGCAGGATCCTGTATGAGCGACAAGAAAGCGACCCTAACCGTCGATGGTATAGACGAAGCCATAGAGCTGCCGGTGTACTCAGGCACTATTGGCCCGGATGTTGTCGATGTGGGGGCACTGACCGCTAAGGGTCTGTTTACCTACGACCCCGGCTTCGTTTCCACTGCCGCTTGTGAATCACAGATCACCTATATAGACGGCGGCAAGGGCATACTACTGCACCGCGGTTACCCTATCGACCAACTTGCCGCACAATCGGACTACCTGGAAACCTGCTATTTGTTGCTGTACGGGGAGCTACCGACCAAAGCGGAGAAAGACAGCTTCGTCGCCACCATCACCAGGCACACCATGGTCCACGAGCAATTGGCGCGGTTTTTCCTGGGCTTTCGCCGGGATGCGCACCCCATGGCTATCATGTGTGGCGTGGTAGGTGCACTTTCCGCCTTCTACCATGACTCGCTGGATATTAGCGATGAAAGCCACCGCCAAATTGCGGCGTTTCGCCTGATCGCGAAAATGCCTACCCTGGCCGCCATGAGTTATAAATTCTCCATAGGCCAACCCTTTATGTATCCGGACAACAGTATGGGGTACGCCGAAAACTTCCTCCACATGATGTTCGGCAACCCCTGTGAGCCCAGCAAAATAAGCCCTGTTATCGCCAAGGCCATGGATAGAATCTTCCTGCTACACGCAGACCATGAACAAAACGCCTCCACCTCGACCGTCCGTCTGGCGGGCTCATCCGGCGCCAACCCCTTCGCCTGTATCGCGGCCGGTATTGCCGCGCTGTGGGGACCCTCACACGGCGGCGCCAATGAGGCAGTGCTGAAGATGCTGGAGGAAATTGGCGACGTGTATCATATCGACGAATACGTGAAGCGAGCCAAGGACAAAAACGACCCCTTCCGCCTGATGGGCTTTGGCCATCGGGTTTATAAAAACTTCGACCCCCGCGCCAAGGTCATGAAAGAGTCCGCCGACGAGGTACTGGCTGAGCTGGGTATAGAAAATGATCCACTGCTTGTCATAGCCAAACGCCTCGAAGAAATTGCGCTGGAAGATGAGTACTTTATCGAGAAGAAACTCTATCCCAACGTGGACTTTTACTCTGGCATTATCCTCAAGGCGATGGGCATTCCCCCCAGTATGTTCACCGTTATTTTCGCCGTGGGCCGCACCGTCGGCTGGATTGCACACTGGCACGAAATGATCAGTGGCAGTTATCGTATCGGTCGTCCACGCCAACTCTATACCGGCTACGCCCAACGCGATTACACACCCCTGGACAAACGTTAGATCTCTGCCAAGCAACCACCACACGGAACCTTCCATGACAGACATCGTAATTAGCGGCACAGGGCTGTACACCCCGCCCGAGTCGATCAGTAATGCGGAGTTGGTCGAGTCTTTCAATGCCTATGTGGATAACTTCAACGCAGCCAATTCCGAGAGCATCGCCGCGGGTGAAACCGAGGCACTCGATCACTCATCCGTGGAGTTTATCGAGAAGGCCTCAGGTATTAAATCCCGGTTCGTGATGAATAAAAGCGGTATTCTGGACCCGGCACGAATGGCCCCAGAGCTGGCTGATCGCAGTAATGACGATCAATCCATCCAATGCGAAATGGCGATCGCGGCTGCGACTGAGGCCATGACGAGAGCGGGCAAGAATGCCGGCGATATCGACATGGTGATCGTCGCCTGCTCCAATTTACAGCGCGCCTACCCCGCCATTGCGGTTGAGATACAAGATGCCCTGGGCATCACCGGCTTCGGTTTTGACATGAATGTCGCCTGTTCGTCGGCAACCTTCGGTATTGCGCAGGCACGAGACTCCCTTAGTAACGGGAGTGCCAATTGCGTCCTCATGCTGAATCCGGAAATTTGTAGCGGCCATCTCAATTTTCGAGATCGCGATGCCCATTTCATATTCGGCGATGTGTGCACCGCAGTTATCCTGGAAAAATCGGAGACCGCCACCAGTGACGAGCAGTTTCTGATTGTCGACACCAAGCTGCAAACCATCTACTCAAACAATATTCGCAACAATTTCGGCTTTCTCAACCGGGGAGACGAATCGGGTGTCGGCAAAGCGGATAAATTATTTATCCAGGAGGGGCGTAAAGTGTTTAAGGAGGTTTGCCCCGCTGTCGCGACCCAAATTTCCTCTCAACTCGAAGCTTTGAACATTGATTCGGCGCAACTAAAACGCATGTGGCTACACCAGGCTAACCTCAGTATGAACCAGTTAATCGCCAAGCGAGTACTGGGGCACGCACCGACTGAAGAGGATGCTCCCACTATCCTCGACGAGTATGCCAATACCAGTTCGGCGGGATCTGTTATCGCATTTCACAAGCATCGTGACGATTTTAACAGCGGTGACCTGGGGCTACTGTGCTCCTTTGGCGCAGGCTACAGCATAGGCAGCATCGTATTGCGCAAGGTCTAGCGTCTAGTTGAATAAAATTACGCCGCGCGCATTGACGTTATTTTCCATATCCTCGAACGCTTTATCCGCCTCATCAATGGAGTAGGTGGAGGAAACCATATCGTCGAGGTTAAGTTTGCCGCTCTGATAGAGCTTCAACAACTTGGGAAAATCTACCGGCGGGTTTGCATCGCCATACATAGAGCCCATTAAAATTTTACCGTGTAGCGATACCAGCAGCGCGTTCAATTCCATGGTTTCAGTCAATCGTCCCACACCGACGATAACCGCCGTTCCCTTGCGACGGATAGCGGCATAGGCCTGCTCCATCAATGCCGGCACCCCAACCGCTTCAAATGCGTAGTCGGCGCCGCCATCGGTTAGAGCCTGTATCGTTTCGACTGCGTCTTCGCTACCGCCATTAATGGTATGGGTGGCGCCAAATTTCACGGCCATTTCCAGTTTGTTGTCAGCGAGATCAACCGCAATAATTTTTCCCGCTCCCGCTAACCGTGCCCCCTGAATTATCGACAGGCCTATCCCGCCACAACCAAACACTGCAACACTGGATCCGGGTTCCACGCGCGCCGTATTGATGGCGGCCCCCACTCCGGTCATCACAGCACAACCCACTAAAGCAGCTTTATCGAAGGGGATGGATTTATCAATTTTTACCGCGTTGACAATGGCACAGACCACGTACTCGGCCATACAACCGAGCAGCGTCATCACATCGATATCCTCATCCCCTCTATGGACGCGGGTAGTGCCATCGATCATTTTGCCGCCGGCCTCAGCACCTACCGTACACATATTGTGTCTGTGGTTGCGGCAATCAGTACATTTACCACAAAAGGGAACAAATGACAGGACAACATGATCGCCAACTGCAAACGCGGTAACACCTTCACCCAGTTCTTCAATCACGCCGGCGCCTTCATGGCCAATGACACAGGGAAGCCCCATCGGGATGGTGCCATTGATAACGGACAAATCAGAGCGACACACACCGGTAGCCCGCATTTTCACCAGCATCTCACCCGCCTTGGGTGGATCCAGGGTAAACTCTTCAGTGGCAAAGCTATTAAGCTCATTCACGACTACCGCTTTCATGGTTCGCAAGACATTCTCCTTGGTGGAATCGACAGGGAATAAGGCGACCTTCAGGCTGCCTTCAATGGGTTCAGGCTAAGACAGTAACTCCCCAAACGCCTGCAGAATTTCATCGCACTGCTGCTCGGTACCAATACTAATTCGCAGGAAATGCTCTATCCGCGGCTTATTAAAATACCGCACCAGAATATTTTTCACCCGCAGTGAATCAAACAAGTCCCTCGCATCCCTCTCGGGGTGAGTCGCAAAAATAAAATTGGCACTTGAGGGTAACACCACAAAACCGATGGCCTCCAATGCAGAGGTGAGTCGCTCTCTACTGGCCACTACCTTTGCGCAAGTCTCTTCAAAATACTCAACATCCTGCAATGAAGCCAAAGCGGCATTTTGCGCAAGAATATCCAATGGATATGAATTGAATGAATTCTTTAATCTCTCCAGACCGGCTATCAGGTCACGGTGACCCATGGCCACTCCGACTCGCAGGCCAGCCAGCGCCCGAGATTTAGAAACCGTCTGCACGACAAGAAGGTTATCGTAGAGATCGATCAACCCCACAGCGGACTCTCCGCCGAAGTCGATATAGGCTTCGTCGATGACCACAACAGACTCCGAATTGGATTCCAGCAATTCCCTGATCGCATCCAGCCCCAACAGTATCCCGGTGGGCGCATTGGGGTTGGGAATGATAATCCCCCCGTTGTCCAACGGGTAGGCATTGATATCTACCGTGAAATCTTCCGCTACCGGCACGGCCTCGTGCGCCAGTTGGTACAGGTCACACCAGACAGGATAGAAACTGTATGACACATCGGGAAAGCACACGGGTTTGCCGTGACTGAGCAGGGCCTGGAAAACGTGAGCCAACACCTCATCCGAGCCATTGCCCAAAAACACCTGCTGCGCTGTCAAATGATTCATATCCGCAAAAGCCTGCCTTAAAGCACAGGAGTCCGGGTCGGGGTAGAGGCGCAGAGCCGATGCCGGGGTGGCGGCAATGGCCGCCATCACCGCAGGCGAGGGGTCGTAGGGACACTCGTTGGTATTGAGCTTGTTCAACTGCGCTTGGCCCGGCTGCTCGCCGGGCACATACGGCGTGAGCCTATTCAGCAACTTACTCCAATAACGACTCATGATAACCCCTGGTTTTGCCGGAGCAGTTCCAGCTTAGTATTTAAACACAGTATCGATCATAAAGCGGTCATAGGACAGCGGCTTGCCCAGATTACCCTCCCCCGCTTCGTTATCGATAAACCAGGTAAAACCGAGGTTCCATTGCTTGTTGATACCATAGGCGCCAGTGAGCCTGTGCCCTTTACCGTCGGTACCCCCGCCGGCAAAGTCAGAATCACTGAGCAATCCCAGTACCGCATCCTTCTCGAGATCCTGATATTGATAGGCCATTTGCCAGGTGCCGTGGCCACTGGCTTTTCCCACTTTAACACCGGCGATCCAACCGGTATCATAGTCATCCGCGTCCTGGTTCTGGACGTAGTTGGCGAATAGATTGACCGGCATATCAAACACATTCAACCCCAGGTCTGCAAACACCTCGATCTCTTCGTAATCGTAGGTGTAAACGCAGCTAGAGAGATCCGCGGGGTCGCTACACTCAAAGGAGTTACCGAAAAAATCATCGTCATCGCCAAAGAAAGCGCTTTTCCCTTTCGTCGGAATCTTGTAATAGCCCACTCCCGAGGTTAGTGATGCCTCTCCCAGCGCGATCTTCGACCCTCCTTGCACACCCCAGGAAAACTGCTGGTTGTCCTTTTTGCTGTCACTTTCCAGCCAGGTACCCGAGAAAGTGGCGAAGAAACGCTCACCAACCCAGCCCGCCCCAAATCCCTCGGGTGTGTAATCGCTATCCCACAATAACGCGCTTTTTTGCGGTCTGTAGAAAGGGTTTTTCATTTTTCCGGCTACCAGGTAGCTATTACCAGTAGCATTCCACTTGGCATAGGCCAAATCCAGGCGCACGTCTTTGGTGGAGCCACCACCACCCAATGTCTGGTTGGTGGAGACCGGGTCATCCCCTCCGGTTGCAATGCCCAGGGCCACCTCGGTGTTCGCTGGCAAGCTGGCGACGATGGCGGCCCTCGCACGTATACGGTTGCGCTCTCGGGTGTCCCCGCCCTCTACATCGATCTCCTCGTAACGATAGCGAAAGTCACCTTTTATCCTTATGCGCTGAGCCCAGGAGATCGCCGCAGTGCTTGTGTTAATGTGGGCGAGTTCAGTTTGGGCCACGCTCAATTCCGTGATGGTGGACTCACTGAGTTCTCTCAAACTGCTGTTCTCGGCTTCCAACGCCGTCAGGCGCTGTGCCAGAGCTGCTAAGTCAGCTTTCAGTTGGGCAAAATCTTCGTCGCTAACGGTGGCCTGCACATGGGCGCTGGCCAGGATCACAGTGGTTAGCGCTGCCGAAATCAATCGCTTCATCTCTGTATTTCCTATTAGAGGTCGGGAATGTGACAGTAGTCGTCTGGCGCGCCCCCACTATCGCAGGGCGGCGTTGATATTTTTGAGCAGGCGATTGCCTGGGCAAAGGTCCTCTTCGGCGAGTTCATTGAGTGGCCTGCTGGAGGTTTGCATCACCTCATGAAGCTCCTGGGAGTTTCTATTCATGTAGATGAGGCCAGTGAGAATATCGCCCTTGGTGCGGTGTTCATCCAGCACCCGCATCGCGGAAGTACGGCTGAAGGGGTCCAGGTACTTGGCCATCTTGTGCAGGCGCAGCACGGATCCATCGTGCATGGTTACCTCGTGCGTGCTGCCCGCGGCGTACTTGGTCTTGATTTCCTCTTTCATGGGAACAAAATCAATTGTGCCGGTGGCCTCCACATGCTCGCGGACAAACTCGTAACTTTTGGTAGATTCCTGGTTATTATTGAATGTCACACAGGGAGAAATCACGTCAATCAGGGCAAACCCTCTGTGTGTCATAGCGGCTTTGATCAAGGGCACCAGCTGATCTTTGTCGCCGGAGAAGCTGCGCGCGACAAAAGTAGCGCCCAATTGTAGTGACAAGGCGGCCAAATCGATAGCCGCAAACTGGTTTGGATCACCTTTCTTGCTGGCGGAACCGAAGTCCGCAGTGGCGGAATCCTGGCCCTTGGTCAGGCCATAGCAACCATTGTTCATGACGATGTAGACCATGTTCAGGTTTCGTCGAATTACATGGGTAAACTGACCCATGCCAATTGAAGCGGTATCGCCATCACCGGAAACACCCAGGTAAAGCAGATCGCGATTGGCCATAGCCGCACCTGTCGCCACCGAGGGCATTCGCCCGTGTACCGAGTTGAAGCCATGCGACTTACCCAAAAAATAGGCAGGCGACTTGGAAGAGCAGCCAATACCGGATAATTTGGCAATTTTGTGCGGGGGAATCGATAACTCGTGGCAGGCCATGATGACGGCACCGCTGATAGAGTCGTGGCCACAACCGGCGCACAGCGTGGAGAGCGAGCCCTCGTACGCGGCTTTGGTAAGGCCCAATTCGTTGACCGGTAAATCGGGATGGCGAAACTCGGGTATTTGATAGCTCATAATTGCTCTCCCCCCCCGCTTGCGACCTTGTCGGGGTACAGGGGCGTTACGTTATTTGCAGGCAATAGGTTCAGGATCTGCTTACGGATATTTCTCGCGCTGATGGGTGTGCCGTCAAAGCACAACACCGACTTCAATTTATCGGGGCCCAGTTCAAATTCCGCCATCAGCAGGGTGCGCAACTGCGCGTCACGATTTTGTTCAATGACAAAAACCCTTTCGTGCCCGTCAATAAAGTCTTCAACATCCTGGTTAAAAGGAAAGGCGCGAATCCGCATGGCATCGATATAAATACCGTCTTCCGCCAGGTAGTCCAGCGCTTCGAGAGAAGACTCTTCACTGGTGCCAAAATACAGGACCGCGACATCGGTGTCCTTACCACACGATACAATTAGGGGTCCCGGCACATAGGCTTTGATGGTTTCCCACTTGGCCAACAGCCGATGCATGTTCTGCTCGTACTCCTCACCCTTTTCAGTGTAGACGGCCAGTTCATCCCGGGAACTGCCCCGGGTGAAGAATGCGCCCTTGGTTGGGTGGGTGCCGGGGTAGGTGCGGTAGCAAATCGCGTCGCCATCGACATCGACATAACGACCGAACTGCTCAATATTATCCAGGTCGTCGGCGCTGAGCACCTTACCCCTGTCGTATTTTTTGGAGTCGTCCCACTCCAGCGGCTCCGACATATTGTCATTCATCCCCAGATCCAGGTCGCTCATCAGGATGATCGGGGTTTGTAAACGATCGGCCAAATCAAAAGACAGCGCACCGAAATCGAAACATTCCTTAGGCGTGGACGGAAACAACAGCACCTGCTTGGTATCGCCATGGGAGGCATAGGCAGCGGACAAAATATCCGATTGCTGAGTGCGGGTAGGCATTCCAGTGGAGGGCCCAGCGCGCTGCACATTGAACAGTACCGTGGGAACCTCGGCGAAATAGGCCAGGCCGAGAAACTCACTCATCAGTGAAAGGCCGGGCCCACTGGTTGCGGTAAACGAGCGAGCGCCATTCCAACTCGCGCCTATCACCATGCCTATGGCAGACAACTCATCTTCAGCCTGCACAATTGCATAATTTTTACGCCCGGTACCCGGGTCGATACGCATGCGCTTGGCATATTTCTCAAACGCCTCTATCACTGAGGTAGAGGGCGTAATGGGATACCAGGCCACCACCGAGGCACCGCCGTAGAGGGCACCCAGACCCAGCGCGGTGTTGCCATCAATCAATATTTTATCGCCCACTTTGTCAGCGGCTTTAACGCGAATGCCGATGGGACAATCGAAGTTTTCCTCCGCGTATTGATGGCCCAATTCCAGGGCGTGGATATTGGGTAAAACAAGCTTCTCCTTGCCTTTGAATTGATCGGCTACCAGCGCAGTTAGAACCGCAAAATCGATATCCAGTAACGCTGCCAGGGCACCCACGTAGATGACGTTTTTAAAGAGCTGCCTCTGCCGCGGATCTTTGTACTGTTCGTTGCATATCCGCGTGAGCGGCAAGCCCATAATGGTCACATCATTGCGAATCAGGCGAAGGTCAAGCGGCTTGGTATTGTCGTAGATGAAGTAGCCGCCGGGTTCAACTTCCTGAATATCCTGCGCCATACTCTGGGGGTTAACCGACAGCATGATGTCCACACCGCCTCTACGCCCCAGGTAACCTTTTTCGCTGACCCGCACTTCGTACCAGGTGGGCAAGCCCTGGATATTGGATGGGAAGATATTTTTAGGACATACCGGCAGGCCCATCCGAAACAGCGCTTTGGCAAACAGCTTATTGGCACTGGCTGAACCGGTGCCGTTGACATTGGCAAATTTGATAACAAAATCGTTTACCGACTTAAGGGGCTTTATTTTAGAGGTCATACCGACTGCCCCGCTTGAGTGACGTTGTACATAAATTGCTGCATATCCCAGGCCGCCGTTGGACACCGTTCGGCACACAAACCACAGTGCAAACACACGTTTTCGTCCTTCACCATCACTCGCTTGGTCGGCAGCACGTCGGACACATAGAGATCCTGATCCAAATTGCGGGCCGGCGCAGACAATTTACTACGCAGTACATCGGCTCGCCCATTGGCGGTAAACGTGATGCAATCTGTGGGGCAGATATCAACGCAGGCATCACACTCAATACACCGCACTTCTTCAAAAATGGTCTGTATATCGCAGTTCAGGCAGCGCTCCGCCTCCTTGAGGCCGGTGGCTATGTCAAAACCCAATTCAACTTCCACCTTGCGATCTTTAAGTGTTTTCTCCAGTGGCGCCAGTGGCACGAGATAACGCTGATCTCCCTCCACCGCATTGTCGTAGCTCCACTCGTGTACGCCCATCTTTTGGCTGACCAAATTAGTAAACGGCGGCGGTCGGTCCGTTACCGCCTTGTTGTTGCAAAACAGATCGATACTTACCGCCGCCTGGTGGCCGTGGGCCACCGCGGTAATTACATTTTCCGGCCCAAAGGCGGCATCACCGCCGAAGAAAACGCTCTTATTACTAGACTGGAAGGTGACATCATCGACGACCGGCATGTCCCACTTGCCAAACTGGACACCTATATCCCGTTCAATCCAGGGGAAGGCATTTTCCTGACCGATAGCAATCAATACCACATCGGCCTCCATGAAAACCCAGTCTTCGCCGGTGGGAACAAGGCGCCGTTTACCCTTGTCATCGTACTGGGCGGTAACCTTCTCGAACATCATGCCCTTGAGTTTGCCATCTTCAACAACAAATTCCTTAGGCGTGTGATTATCAATGATGGGGATGCCCTCGTGCATGGCATCTTCTTTTTCCCAGGGCGAGGCTTTCATGTCCTCGAAGGGGCTGCGAACAACCACCCGAACATCTTCACCCCCCATACGGCGTGAGGTTCGACAACAATCCATGGCGGTATTTCCACCGCCCAATACCAACACGTTCTTGGCTATCGCCTCGGTATGTTCAAAGGCAACACTGGACAACCAATCTATGCCCAGGTGAACCTGGTCGCCCGCCTCTTTCAGGCCCGGCAATTCAAGGCCCTTGCCTCGCGGTGCCCCGGTGCCAATAAATATGGCGTCATAGTCTTTATCCAGAACCTCCTTGAGACTGTCGACCTCGATGTTAAAGGTCGTGGTGATACCCATATCAAGAATATAATTTACCTCTTCATCGAGCACTTCAATGGGCAGGCGGAAAGAGGGAATCTGGCTGCGCATCATACCGCCCCCGGCGAACTGGTTATCAAAAATATCGATTGAATAGCCCAGCGGGGCGAGATCGCGGGCCACCGTCAGGGACGCGGGTCCGGCCCCGATCAATGCGATATGTTTGCCATTTTTTTTGCTGGGAATCTTTGGTAACAGATCGCGGATGTCGTCTTTGTTATCGGCGGCAACCCGCTTTAATCGGCAGATTGCCACGGGCTCTTCTTCAACCCTTACCCGGCGGCAAGCGGGCTCACAGGGCCGATCACAGGTGCGCCCCAGGATGCCGGGAAACACGTTGGACTCCCAATTTACCATATAGGCTTCTGTGTAGCGCTGGCTGGCAATCAGCCTGATGTACTCCGGCACCGGCGTATGCGCAGGGCAGGCATACTGGCAATCGACAACTTTATGAAAGTACTCGGGATTTTTTATATCGGTGGGTTTCACAGATCCTTCCATCCATTACTGGTGTGATGCGGGAAAGCCACAATTGTGGCATAAGCCGATAGCCATTTTATCATGTATAAGGGGTATTGTGCTTAGTTTTCCATACTGAGGCGTTTTATTCCACGGCGCTCTGCCACCGTTAAAACCAACCGAAAAACCACCCGTCACTTTTCAGGTCCTCCTCACAACGCGTTAACTGCGTGTGATAAGACGAGGCTTTCCGGTCTACCTTATGGGCGACGTCAATCAGCCATTGTTTACTGCGGAAAGTACCCCGATTATAACCACCATGGCCTTCATGGTAAGCCAGATACAGCCGGTAGGCGTCGGTTTTAGCAATACCGCTACGCTTGTAGGATTGATGGTTATACCATCCGACAAAATCGATGGCATCACCAAAATCATCGCGGTCTGCACCATAGCGCCCCGCGCTGCGCCTATAACCGTCCCAGGTCGACTCCAGCGCCTGGCTGTAGCCATAGGCATTTGATGGCCGCGGGCCCGGAATAAAGCCAAATATTTTCTTCCGCGGAGGCTTGGCGGTCGCCTTGAACTTTGACTCCTGATGCATGATAGCCATCATGACCGAAATGGGGCTGCCCCACTCTTTACGTGCATCGGCGGCATCGTCGTACCAGCCACCCTTCTCCTGAAAAATTGCACAAATGTTATTCACATTGCTGGGCGGCGAGGTGGTGCAGGCGACGCTGGAAACCGCGAGCAATGTGGCCAGGACGATGGCGCGCCCGTGTTTTTTCACAGCGCCTCCCCCCACTGTTGCAATAGAGCGAGAAAAGCTTGCTCATCAATCACCTCCACCCCCAATTTCTCGGCTTTCGCCAATTTTGAACCCGCACCCGGGCCCGCCACCACACAGTGGGTGCGCTGTGAAACACTGCCGGCGACTTTGGCGCCCAGGCTCTGCAGGTGCGCTTTGGCCTCGTTTCTGCCCAGAGATTCAAGCGTACCGGTCACCACCCAGGTCTGGCCGGCCAGGGGCAACTCTTGCCCGGGACTCCGCTCTGCATCTGGCCAATGCACACCGGCGGCTCGCAATGCCGCCACCACCTGGGTACTGGTCTCTGAATCAAAAAACTGGCGCAAATGATCGGCCACCACCGGCCCCACATCATCCACCGCCAACAATTGATCCTCCGAGGCCCGCGCCAGATTCTCCCAACTGCCAAAGTGCCTGGCCAAACTGAGGGCGGTGGCCTCCCCCACTTCACGAATGCCCAGGGCGAAAATAAAACGCGTCAAACTGGTGTCTTTGCTTTTTTGAAGCGCGGCTTGCAGATTATCAACCGACTTCTGCCCCATACGTTCCAGGGCCAACAACGCCTCGGATTGCAGGGTGTACAGGGACGCCACATTCTCCACCAGCGCCTCATCCACCAACTGATCTACCAGTTTGCTTCCCAGGCCATCGACATCCATGGCCCGGCGCGACACAAAATGTTTTATCGCAGCCTTTTGCTGGGCAGCGCAGATGAGCCCGCCCATGCAGCGCATGATCGCCTCGTCCTCTTCTCGCTCGATTATCGAACCGCACACTGGGCAATGAGTGGGGAACACTACCGGCCTGGCGTCCGCGGGGCGTCGGTCTTCCATCACCGAAACAACCTGGGGAATGACATCGCCCGCCCGGCGCACAATGACAGTATCGCCGATGCGCAATGACAGGCGGGCAACCTCATCACTGTTGTGTAAAGTGGCATTACTCACCGTTACGCCGCCGACGAAAATCGGGTCTAATCTTGCCACCGGCGTGATTGCGCCAGTTCGCCCCACCTGGAATTCAACATCCAGCACGGTTGTCAGCTCTTCCTGTGCGGGGAATTTTCGGGCGATGGCCCAACGGGGGGCGCGCGAGACAAAGCCCAGACGTTGTTGCAGGGCCAGTTCGTTCACCTTAAACACGATGCCATCGATGTCATAGGGCAAATCATCCCGGCGCCGGGCGAGCGCGTCGTAATAGGCCCCGCAGGCAGCGATATCACTCACCACCCGGGATTCGGCGTTAATCCGTAAACCCCAGCTCTGTAACAATTGAAGTATCTGTGAATGTTTGCCGGGCAACTGCCCTCCCCGGACCAAACCGACGCTATAACAGCACATCTCCAGCGGGCGGGTGGCGGTAATCTTTGCATCCAACTGGCGCAAGCTACCCGCCGCCGCATTGCGCGGATTGACAAAGGTCTTCTCGTCATTGGCCCGGGCAGTGGCATTCAGTCGTTCAAAGCCCGCTTTGGGCAGGTAAATTTCGCCGCGCACTTCCAGTACCTCGGGATACCCCTCGCCCAACAGGCGCAGCGGAATCGAGGGTATGGTGCGCACGTTGTGGGTAATATCCTCCCCGGTACGGCCATCGCCCCGGGTTGCGCCGCGCTCCAAAATGCCATTTTTGTAGAGCAAGCTGACCGCGATACCATCGAGCTTTGGTTCGCAGGCAAATTCGAGGGATGTTTGCGTGCCACCCAGGCGATCCTGCAGGCGGCGATTGAACTCCAGTAGGTCCTGCTGATTAAACGCATTATCCAGTGACAACATCGGGACTTCATGGGTCACCTGGCTAAACTGGGAGAGCACGGTAGCCCCCACGCGCTGGCTGGGCGAATCGGATCGCAACAAATTGGGGTGGGAGGATTCCAGAGCCCGCAGGCTGGTCATGCAGCGATCGTACTCGGCGTCGGGCACCGAGGGGTCGTCCATTACATAATATTGGTAGTTGTACTTTTCGAGCTGCTTACGCAGCGATTCGATTTCCAGCGCTGCTTCCGGGCTAGCCATAGAACAGGCCCCGCTCTTAACGTACTGCTTGCGCCAACATTCTGCGCTCGAGATCACGTATTTGTTGGCGGGAATGTTCCAGCGTTTGCTTGGTAATCACACTACGGCTCTCGTCCAGCACATCGCCCTTGAGATTGCGGGCAACTGCCTGGGCGGTTTCCATCATGTAGTCAAAGGCCTGCATCATGTCTTCCGGCCCCGGCAGGGTCAGAAAAAAGACCAGCCCCGAGGTGGTAAAATCGGTCATATTGTCGATGTCGAATACGCCC
>Ga0114950_10000214_pt1 | contig 36948 bp, 31 predicted proteins | sample N075metaG_FD_83503 | JGI IMG/M metagenome (GOLD analysis project Ga0114950, IMG submission 83503) | Deep subsurface microbial communities from Kermadec Trench to uncover new lineages of life (NeLLi) - N075 metaG | ecosystem: Environmental > Aquatic > Marine > Ocean trench > Sediment | place...
ATCAAGCGTCATGCCGGGTGTCGGGGGAATTAACCTCGCGATGCGGTCGGCAAAACCATAGGGGTGCCCCATGACTCTGCCCACATCCCTCACAACCGCCTTGGCGCCCATCGTGCCAAAGGTAATAATCTGGGATACCCGGTCCTTGCCGTATTTACCGGCCACATACTCAATAACCCGGTCACGGCCTTCCACGCAGAAATCGATATCAAAATCCGGCATGGAAATGCGCTCAGGATTTAGAAATCGCTCGAACAGCAAATCAAACTGCAGCGGGTCAAGATCCGTTATACCGATGACCCATGCCACCAGTGAGCCTGCACCCGAGCCCCTGCCCGGGCCAACAGGCACACCATTCCCCCTGGCCCAGCTAATGAAATCTGCGACGATCAGGAAATAGCCGGGGAAGCCCATCTCACTGATAACACCCAGTTCACGTTTAAGTCTTTGCTCGTATACGGACCTCTCTTTAGGCAAATCTTTCACGCCTTCAAGCTTTTTCGCCAGACCGTCAGCCGCAATTTTTGCCAGGTACTCATCGGGTGTTTCCCCGCTGGGTATGTCGTAGTCAGGCAAACTACTATGGCCCAACTTAAGCGCCACGTTACAACGCTTGGCAATTTCAACAGAATTTTCCAGCGCTTCAGGCAGGTCGCTGAAAAGTTCCTGCATCTCTTCCGGGCTGCGGAGATATTGCTGGGGGCTATACAGACGCGGCCTTGCGCCGTCATCCAGAACATAGCCACCCTGTATACAAGTGCGGGCCTCGTGAAGCTCGAACTCATTTGCAGTAACGAACCGCACATCATTAGTCGCAACAACCGGGCAGTGATTCTGACTTGCCAGGCTGACAGCGCGGTCTATGTAATCTTCTTCACCTGGTCGACCCGTTCGCTGCAGTTCTATATAAAAATTATCCGCAAATAATTCTGTTTGCTGCCTGAGCCACTCAACCGCCATACCCGACTTTTTGTCCAGCAGGTATTGCCCCAGTGCACCATCCTTGCCTCCCGACAAAGCGATGAGACCTCCGGTCGTTGTGGAGTTCAAACACTCCTGGTTGATGACGGGTATGCCATTACGCTGCCCCTCTACATAGGAATCTGTAATCAGTCGCTTAAGGTTCAGATAACCTGCAGCATTTCGTGCCAGCAGCACCAGTGGCGCATAACCATCACGTGTAAGGGGGGCTTCAACCTGAACATCGGCACCCACCAGTGGCTTGAGCCCCGCCGCAAGTGCGGCCTTATAAAACTTTACGAGAGCAAAAAGATTCCCCTTATCTGTCACTGCGACTGAGGGCATCCCCATATCAGCCACACTCTTAATGAGCGACGGAACTCGAATAACACTGTCGGCTATCGAGTACTCCGAGTGGACTCGCAAATGTACAAAACCAGGTTTCAAGTCCGCACTCCGTTGACGGCAGTCGTTAATCTTTCCAGACGTCTGGCAGCCTCACGCACCGGCCGGAAACTGAATCTGTGTTCAGCTGTTGGGCCAAGTTGCATCAATATCTGTCGATGCTGCGCAGTCGGGTAACCACGATGACGATTAAATCCATACTCAGGGTATACTGCATGCAATTCATCCATCATCCTGTCCCGGGCTACTTTCGCCAGAATCGAAGCCGCACCGATCGCCGGACAAATGTCATCACCACCCACCAGGGTTTCGACGCTGCCTTTATATACCGGTTTCAGCTCCGGGCTACGGTTGCCATCAATGCGCAATATTTCGGGAAATTGGCGCAGACCTTCTACTGCTCGCCGCATAGCCAGCATGGTAGCGCCAAGTATATTGAGACTATCTATTTCGGCTACGGTTGCCAAACCCAGAGACCAGGCACAGGCAGATTCCCGAATAACCACGGCCAGTTCCTCACGCCGTCGGGCGCTGAGCTTTTTCGAGTCACGCACACCAGCCAGTTGCTGACCACTGCGCAATACAACAGCTGCTGCTACTACGGGCCCCGCAAGTGGCCCACGGCCAGCCTCATCAACCCCGCCTATTAGTGTCAAAACCTTCCTCCAGCCGCTACCTGTTTATGGCGCATAAGCCTGCAAATAAAATTACAGCTGCGCCGGCAGCCAGTCAGATTCAGCTTTTGGGTCCTGCGAAATACCACGCAATTACACCCATTACCGGCAGCAATAATACAACCAAAATCCATATAACCTTGCTACCCGTTGTTGCCGAGCTTTGTGCAATTTGCAGAATCGCATAGATATCCGCCAACAAAATCAATACACCAACTATGGTTTCCATTATTCAGCTCCCAGAGGATTCAGCTCCGGGCAGCCAGGAATACCCGTCTATTTATACATTGTCCGGGTCTGGAGCGCAGCAATACTGGCCTGGACACTTCCGCTGTAATACATTCTTTAAATCAACGGGCGTCTGGCTCCTTAACTGTGCGCGATATCAATAAATCTGCAACTGCGGATGCTGCCTGATCGCTGGCAGATTTCCTCAATAAACTACCCAACGCCCTGAACTGCTGAACCAGATCGTCGTTCTGTTTCTGTTCCTGCAACAGTTTCAACACTGCCTTGCCTAATGCCTCACCAGTCACTTGTTCTTGCAGAAACTCAGGAACAAGTTCCCGCTCGGCCAGCAAATTGGGCATGGAAAAATAGCGGATATTAATTAGTCGGGTAACTCTCACCAACCAGGCGGTCAGCGGGGCAATTTTGTAGGCCACTACCATCGGCCGCAACATCAACATAGCTTCCAGTGTCGCAGTACCCGATGCCAGCAATATGACATCAGCAGCAGCCATGACCTGACGGGACTGACCCATGACGATTTTCACAGCATCCTCAAGGCCTGCCTCGCGACACTGCTGCGTAAAAATATCGGCAGTTTGCTGTGATGCAGCTGCGGATACAAACTGCACATCAGGTAAATACTGTCGGAGCAACCCGGCAGCCTCCAGAAAGACATCACCCATACGGTTCAGTTCACCCACCCGGCTACCCGGCAACAGTGCAACCACCGGCTTTTCATCCAGCCCAAACTGAGCCCGAACCGGTTGCTTGTCCTCTACTGCCTGAATTTCATCGGCCAGAGGATGACCGGTGAAAATCGCATTAACACCATGTTTTGCAACAAATTCCTGCTCGAATGGCAGCAAACACAAAACCAGATCGCAGGCCTCCCTGATTGTTTTGACGCGGCCAGACCGCCACGCCCATACCGAAGGACATACGTAGTGAACTGTTGGTATCCCTATTCCCCGGGCAAATTTCTCCAGCCGCAAATTAAAATCCGGCGCATCAATGCCTATCAGCACATCCGGTGGATCCTGCCGAAGTCGATTTTCAAGTGTTTTTTTCAGCCGCAGCAGGCGGGGCAAATGACGTATTACTTCGAACAACCCCATAACCGCAAGTTGCTCGTAATCGGCCCACGAGTCGCAACCAGCGCTGCGCATTTGCGACCCGGTAATTCCTTCAAATTGAGCATCCGGAAATCGCTGCCGCAGAGCCTCGATGAGCCCCCTGCCGAGCTGATCACCCGATGCCTCACCTGCGATGATAACTATGTGTGGCACTGGTACTCGCTAAAAGAAAAATCAGCAACAGGACTTAGCGGATAATACTGCGTTCCGATAATTCAAAAAATTCACAAAAAAGTTGCAGCTCGGGCTGCTCATCCGCCAGCTCACCAATTTTTTCGCGGGCTTCCTCAAGGCGCAACCCGGAGCGATACAGCAAACGAAAAGCATTTTTGATATTCCGCGTCTGCGTGGTATCGAACCCACGCCTTTTTAGACCTTCAATATTGACTCCCCGCGGTGCCGCGGGTTGACCCGATGCCATAAAATACGGCGGCACATCCCGATTAACTGCTGCATTATTTGCTACAAATGCATGGGCACCAACACGACCGAACTGATGCACACCAGAAAATCCACCAAATATCACGTAGTCGCCGACGGTTACATGGCCCGCGAGTGTAACGTTGTTAGCAAATATCGTTTCATCACCTACATTGCAGTCATGTGCAATATGCACATAGGCCATAATCCAGTTGTTGTTACCAAGCCTGGTTATGCCTTCATCCTGGCCGGTGCCTCTGTTCAGAGTGCAGTATTCCCTGATCGTGTTGCCATCGCCGATAATCAGCTGGGTATCTTCGCCCGCATATTTTTTGTCCTGGGGGTCTTCACCGATTGATGAAAACTGGTAAATCCGGTTACGTTCACCAATTGTTGTCGGCCCCTTGATAACGCAATGAGAACCAATCTCGCTACTGGCACCGATCTGAACACCACTTTCAACAACAGTGTACGGACCAATACTAACGCTTGGGTCGATCGATGTATCTGGCGATACTATGGCAGTTTCATGAATAAGGGTCATTCAGGTCTCAACTTTTCCCATCCATGGAAGAATTCAGTTTTCGTTCCAGCAACTTAAGTTTAGCTGCCATACTTTCGAGTCGCTTGAACCGTGCCGCCAGCTTACGCCATTTCCCAGCTTCCTCAACCGCTAGTACAGATGAATAGGTCCCGGAATTAGAAATTGACTTGGTAACAACAGAGCGCCCCATCAGAAATACATCATCAGCAATAACCAGATGACCAGAAATTGCTACCTGGCCGCCCATGACGCAGCGTGCGCCTATCTGCGTGCTACCAGAAATCCCGCATTGACCTGCGATGGCCGTGTGCTCACCGATGACTACATTGTGAGCAATATGCACCTGGTTATCGAGTTTAACGCCGGCTGCAATTTCTGTATCTTTGATCGCACCCCGATCAATCGTACAGTTCGCCCCTATCTCAACATCATCGCCGATACGGACACCACCCAGCTGAGGCACCTTTAACCATCCCTGGGCTGACTGGGCAATCCCAAAACCATCGGAACCTATTACCGTGCCTGCATGCACCCTGCACCGCTCACCCAGATGAACATCATGATAAATCGACACATTAGCTATCAGCCGGGTATCCGAGCCGACCACTGAAGCATCCCCAATGACACAATTTGGGCCTATATAGACTCGCTCACCCAGGCGCACGTCCCTGCCGATCACGACCCCGGCAGAAATCTCACAGCTATCCGGCACGCCGGCACCCTCTGCTATCGACGTCTGAGGATGGATACCAGGCACCAGGGCTGGCTGCGGATGTAATTCTGCGGCTATACCTGCATAAACTGCGTAGGGGTTGTCAGTTACCAGGCAGGCAACCTGGCAATCTTCTGCGGCGGTTTTATTCAGTATTACCGCCGTTGCCTGGGTTTCCGTGAGGAACTTTTTGTAGCCCGGACTCGCAAGAAAGGCGATATTTCCAGCCTGTGCATCTGCCAGCGTAGCCACAGAAACGACTTCCAGATCCGGGTCGCCATGGAGTTCACACCCATAACGTACTGCCAGTTCAGCCAACCGTATAGCCACTACGCGTCCGTCCCCACTCACACAGATAATTAAATGATCTGCCGCTGCAGATCACTCAATGACCGACCTGCTGCCTTTATAGCTCCCACGCAGACGCGCCAGTACCGCCTCAGTTATGTCTACCTTGTCACTCGCATAAACAATACCGTCAGCCAGTATGATATCCAGACCCTGGCTATCGCCGTAGGCTGCAATCTCGCGCAGCACCTCCTGCTGGATCGCACCTATCGCTTCATTATTTCTAAGATCCAGATCTTCGCGAAATTCATTCTGCGCCCGGAGTATAGCCCGTTCATCATTACGCAAATCACGTTGCGCATTTTCCCGTTCCTCCGCACCCATCACCTCCAGATCCTTTTGCATGGTGGCACCCTTTTTTTCGAACTCGGCTTGTAAAGCAACTATTTCGCGCCGCCGTGGTGCAAATTCATCTTCCAGGGCTTCTCTGGCATCCTGAGCCTGCGGCGCCTCCTGCAGCAATCGTCCTACATTCACAACACCAATTGTCAGTCCATCGGCGGCAGCCTGCGCAAATACCGACATCGGGGCGACAGCCAACACCGCGAATGCCATCACTAAATAACTACTGCGTAATTTCATACCTAGCCATCCTTCTTGTTTGCGCATCAGCTAGAACGCGCCGCCAATTGTAAATTGAAAATTCTCTGTTTCATCGGGAAGCAGCGTCCACTGTCCAAATGTTCCCCCTTTAAACTCATTAAGTGGGAGACCATAACTAAATTTAAACAAGCCCATCGGTGACAACCACTCTGCTGCCAGACCCACTGATTGTCGCAGCATATCAAAGTCAAAGTCATAAAAATCATTGGGCAATGGATCATTGCCATTGATTGTGCTGAAAGCGTCATACCACGTAATCGTACCCTCTGTAGAGAAGGTATTGCCGATATCAAAAAACAAGGTAAACCTGCTGCGCGCTTGCCATTTAGCCGGGATCGGTAAAATAACTTCTACCGATCCCGCCACCAGCATATTGCCACCATAGGGGTTATTAAGGCTATCAAGCGGCCCCAGCGAACTTTCCCGAAAACCGCGCACGGTATTGGGACCACCCGCAAAAAAGTTCTTATACGGTGGAACGGACGTGGTATCACCAAAGGCCTGACCATACCCAAGGTTGGCATTCAGTGCGAAGGTAAAATAGCGGGTGAAGGGTATATATTGAACGTAACGGTAGTTCAGGTAGACATATTCCACTTCACTACCCGGCATTGTCACACTCAACCCCAGCGAATGGCGCATGCCACGACTGGCAAATAATAATCGGTTGCGAGAGTCATAGCTCCAGCCCGTTGCCAACTCATAGGTTTTGTATTTTGTGCTCTGGATCCGAAACGAACCTGGAATACAGGGCGGGCCAGCAGGGACACAAGTATAACTTGAATCCCCATTATCCGTGACCCACTCAAAGGCCTGCTGTGAGCTGCTGATACTGTTCGCATCCAGCTGTGAACCCTGAAAATTAAAACCGATATTTATGCGTTGGTACTCGCTTAAAGGATAACCCCAGTTAACACCGGCAGAAATCGTCTTGGTATCCAGATCAGACGCATCGGAGGTAAATTGAGTTGTCGTCCGATAAGCGGCACTAAGGGTTCGACTGACCTCATTCAGGCTAACATAGGGATTGGTATAGGAACCGCCAATGACCTTGGTGTACTTACCAAGGTTAATATCTGATTGCACCCGGTTCCCCGTACCCATAAAGTTTGTATGAACAAAATTACCGTTAATCAGAATACCCTGCGAATCTGAGTACCCGAGACCACCGCCAAACTGACCGGGCAGGCCTTCAGTAATATTAAAATCTACATCCACAAGATCTGTGGTACCCGGAACAGGATTCGTCGCTATTTCCACACTCTCTATATAGGGCAAACGCTGCAAACGGGCCCGCGATCGGTCAACTTTGCTTTTTGACAAATATCCACTTTCGAACTGGCGCATCTCCCGCCTGAACACTTCATCATTAACAGCGTCAGCACCATTAAAATTGATACGGCGCACGTATACACGACTCTTAGGATCAACATAAAAAGTCACCTCGACTTCCCGCGTCTCCTTATTCAGATCCGTTATGGGTTCAACCTGGGTAAAAGCATAGCCTTCCTCACCCAGCCGAAGCTGAATCAACTCTTCACTACTCGTCAGCAATCGCTGCGAAAAAATCTGGCCAGGCCTGACCTGAACATAGGGTGTCAGCGAGGACTCAGGGAGGATCAGGTCACCAGCAAGCTTTACGTCAGAAACGGTATATACCTGTCCCTCAACGATATTGATGGTGATAAAAATATCTTTCTTGTTCGGTGATATGGCTACCTGAGTTGAGTCAATATTGAAATCAGCATAGCCACGATCCATGTAGTATGACCGGAGTGACTCTATATCGCCCTGCAGGGCTTCCCGGGAATAGCGATCATCCTGCCGAATAAATGACAGCCAGTGTGGCGTACGTAACTGAAAAATATCCAGCAGCGCTTTATCATCATATATGGCATTACCGACAATATTAATTTGCCTGATACGGGCCCGGTCACCCTCTTTGATGTTGATATTAATATCAACCATGTTACCGGGCAGGTCCTTAACTTCGGCCTTGACTGACGCAGCATATTTACCTTGCGCAAAATACTCGTCTGTCAGAGATCTTTCTACATCATCAAGGACCGACCGATTTAAAATACGCCCTTTACGCAAGCCAACACCGGCAAGCGACTCCATGAGATCTTCTGTTTTTATATCCTTGTTGCCAGTGATGGTGAAATCTGAAATTGATGGTCTTTCAATAACAGCGATAATCAGGGTATCTCCGTCACGACGGAACTCAACATCATTAAAAAATTCTGTCGCATAAACGGTACGTAGTGCTTCCTGAATCCGATCCTTACTCAGGCTATCCCCTATATTTACCGGAAGATAATTAAAAATAGTACCTTCCGATATACGCTGCAAGCCCTCTATACGGATATCACGAACTACAAAAGTATCTTCTGCCACAGCTGTAAATGTGACACCTAAAAGAAGCACACATGCCCACAATGATGAGTGACAATTCAAATTGCCCGAATAAAAGTTAAACACAGAAAGTCAGCTAAGAACTCGGCTAAGATCATTGTAGAAAGCAAAACCCATCAGTAACATCAAAAATATAATACCAATTTGCTGACCAACTAATTCCGCCTGTGCAGACAACGGACTTCCTTTTAGCGCCTCGAGCAATTGATACAAAACCTGACCTCCATCCAAAACTGGAACAGGTAACAGATTTAATATTCCCAAACTGAGGCTCACAACCGCAAGAAAATTCAGAAAAGCAGCGACTCCAATTGATGCTGAATAACCGGCATATTGTGCAATATTAATCGGGCCACCAATATTTTTTACCGACACATCTCCGGTGATAATGCGACTTACCATTCTTATAGTCAGCACCGACATTGTCCAGGTGCGCTCAATTCCTGCGGGTAAAGCGTCAAAAAAACTATAACGCTGACTAGCAGCGTAACGATCATAAAAATCATCAGGCACTTTCGGACTCGCACCAATCCTGCCGATCACAGTGCCATCCTCCAGTTGAGCCTCACCAATGGCCAATAACACAAGCTGGTGCTGACTGGCACGTTCGATCAGCAACTCTACATCCTGTCCCGGCCGCGATATCAAATACTCGACCCACTGGGACCACGTATCTATGGGTTGCCCTGCTACAGAAATAACTCTGTCGCCAGAGAGCAGACCAGCCAATTCAGCAGTACCACCAGGAACGATCTCTGCAATTATCGGCTCCAGGGTTGGCGACCAGGGGATCAACCCAAGCCCACTAAACAGCCCGCCTGGTTCTGTGAGTTGACTGACTTTACCGGCGATATCCAGATAGACGGTGTGGTCTGTTCCATCCGCCCGGATAACTTCCATACGGATTTCGTCACCACTCAAAAGCTGGTCCAGTATCTCCAGCATGGTGCCTTCCCATGTCTCAACCGGCTGACTCCCCACCACGACTATGCGGTCTTCAGCCTGCAAACCCGCCTCTGCAGCTATGGTGGCAGACTGCACCTCGCCAACAATGGGTTGCTGCCCCGGCACACCAATCGTATACATGAACCAGAATGCCAGAATGGCAAAAATGAAGTTCATCAATGGGCCCGCCACCAATATCGCAATTCTTTTATGTATAGCGATACGATTAAACGCCCTGCCCAGTTCTGCGGCTGGCACTTCCCCTTCGCGTTCATCCAGCAACTTCACGTAACCACCCAGCGGGATGGCAGAGAGGCAATATTCCGTCTGATCCGGACCCGCCCGCCGGGACCAGATAATCTTGCCGAATCCAATAGAAAAACGCAGTACTTTTACGCCGGCCATCCGCGCAACAATGTAGTGCCCCCATTCATGAACCGCTACAAGCACGCCGATCGCGAATAGAAACGCCACTGTTGAAAGTAAAAACATATTCATATGCGTAAGACCGATTTTATTCCGCTATGACCATTCAGTACATATCTGCCCGCAATTGCGGGCTAAAGTTCAAATGATTATCAGGCAACTGTGTTAGCAACCAGCATACCGCTGACCCAAAGTATTAAAACAAACAGCGGCAATGCGGCAATAAGACTGTCAATACGGTCCATTACCCCGCCATGGCCTGGCAATATCCCGCCGCTGTCTTTGAGGCCCGCACTGCGCTTGAACAAACTCACCGTTAAATCACCCACCACTGAAACCAGTCCAATTAAGGCACCTGCTCCGGCAAATACATAAACTGGCGCCCCGGCTATCGATGCGCCAGCTGCTGTCGCCAGCGATGCGCATATCAGGCCACCCAACAGTCCTTCACGAGTTTTCCCCGGACTGATCTGCGGGGCCAGTTTATTGCGGCCCAATGAACGTCCCACGAAATAAGCGCCTATATCAGCTGCTGCCACAATTACCACTAACCAGATAAATAACCAGGCGCCATCAGGATCGGCGAACAGCCGCATCATCGCATACCACCCAGGGATAAAACCCATTATGCCCGCTAATGCACATCCACCCGCGGGAACACCTGATTTACTAAAAATCAACCAGGCAGCCACTAGTAACCACCATATCGCTGCCACAACCAGTAACGCATCAATCAATATCCCTGCCCGTAGGCACAGGGACACACTTGTGGCCAACACCATCAGCATCAGTACATATGCCAGACGCAGCGACAACCGATCCGCAAGGAAAAAACCAGACCATTCCCAACTTCCAGCGAGCAGGAAAATACCCAGCAAAACTATAGCTGCGAGGGGCGGAAGAAAAAATAATGTACCAACAAGTACTACCACCAATACCATGGCAGTCAATACTCGTTTAATCAGTGAAGTCAAATTACCGACCCAGCCAATATTGAGCACCAACCACCAATCCTTAAAACCATATGCGAGCTAAGCACGCGAGGCTACCTGGTCACCCGTTCGGCCAAAACGTCGCTGGCGTCTGCCATAAAAAACCAGTGCTTCATCCAGATCACTATTATCAAACTGGGGCCACAGAGTGTCAGTGAAGTAGAATTCTGAGTAGGCAATATCCCATAGCAGAAAATTACTGATACGCCGTTCTCCACCTGTACGTATCAACAAGTCGGGGGCGCTCAACCCAGCCAGAGAGAGCCGGCTAGCCAGATCCTCCTCTGTGATATCCGCCGGGGCCATACTGCCTGACTCGATTTCTGTCGCTATTTTGCGGACAGCCTGGGTGATATCCCAGCGACCACCGTAGGCCACTGCCAGAACCAGATCCATTCTGTCATTGGCCGCGGTCTTTGCCTCTGCCGCCAGTAACATTTTTTGTAATCGTTTTGAAAGCTGGTCGCGTGCGCCTATAAAGCGAATGCGAATACCATTCTTGTGCAGGGAATCGACTTCACGTTTCAGAACTTCAATAAACAGACTCATCAAGCTAGTTACTTCCTCGCTCGGCCTGTTCCAGTTTTCGCTGCTAAAAGCAAATAAAGTGAGCGTCTTAATTCCACGCTGAGCCACATATTCCACAACATTACGTGTCGCCTTAACGCCAGCTCTGTGCCCCGCATGCCTGGGCTGCCCATTTGCACGCGCCCAGCGGCCATTGCCGTCCATAATGATAGCTATGTGCCCGGGCAGCATCTCTGAAGGTTCTGAAATATTTTCAGTCATGGCTTAACTCTATTAGTCAACCTACACTGCTAGAAGTCCATTATCTCTTGCTGCTTCTGCTCGGAAACCTTATCAACTTCCCCTACATACTGGTCTGTTATTTTCTGGATATCCTGCTCAGCCCGGCGCTCATCATCTTCAGAAATAGCCTTGTCTTTAAGCAGCGCTTTTAAATCGCCCATTACATCACGGCGAATATTACGGACGCCCACTCTACCCTGCTCAGCTTCCTGCTTAACGAGGCGTGCAAGATCCTTCCGTCGCTCCTCAGTTAGATCGGGCAGTGGTACGCGCACTACTTTACCCGCTGTAACGGGATTCAGACCAAGTTCAGAATTCTGTATAGCCTTTTCCACTTCAGGGATCATTTGCGGTTCCCATGGAGTTACTGAAAGTGTACGACCGTCTTCAACCGCAATATTGGCAACCTGACTCAAAGGGGTTGGTGTGCCGTAATAAGGTAAAGAGATTTGCTCCAGCAAACTTGGGTGAGCCCTGCCTGTCCGTAATTTTATAAGCGCCTGCGACAGTGCTGTTACGCATTTCTGCATGCGCTGACGCGCATCTTTTTTCATATCTTCAATCAATGAATTCTCCCAGCCCACCCATTTGCAACAAATTATTCAGCAACAATCAACGTACCAATATCATCACCCTTGATAAGACGAACCAGATTGCCAGGGACATGCAGATCAAAAATACGAATCGGAAGATTATTATCACGACACATAACGACAGCGGTTGTATCCATTACGTTCAGCCGGTCATCAATTACCTTATCAAAAGTCAGCTTGTCATACCGAATAGCATCAGGGTCTTTCTCGGGATCAGCACTGTAGACCCCGTCAACGCGGGTCGCTTTAACCAGGATATCGGCACCTATTTCGATAGCACGTAAACTTGCTGCCGTATCTGTGGTGAAGAAAGGATTGCCCATACCCGCACCAAAAATCGCAATCCGCCCCTTCTCAAGATGCCGGATCGCACGCCGCCGGATAAAATCCTCGCAGACTTCATTAATCTGCAGGCCAGACATGACGCGCGCTACAACATCAATACGTTCGAGAGCATCCTGAAATGCCAGAGAATTGATCAGGGTAGCCAGCATGCCCATGTGATCACCTGTCACACGATCCATACCGGCACGGGCCAGACCCTGACCCCGAAAAATATTACCGCCACCGACCACCAAACCAACCTGCACCCCCAGATTGAGGACGTCCCTCAGCTCTGTTGCCATGCGACTGAGCACATCAGGATCAATACCGTAATTCTCCCGCCCAAGTAATGCCTCCCCACTTAGCTTGAGAAGGATGCGTTTGAACGGCAGATTTCTGGCAGTCATAAAATTTGATCCCGGCTAAAAACAAGAACAAGCAACATGTACCCGGTGACGAGACAGGGCTTCACTAGCATCATCAACCACAACTCAATACAAATACCTGCAATAAGCAAGCATGGCACTACTGACTGGCGCGAACCTGGGCCTCAACTTCGGCTGCAAAGTCTGCCTGCTTTTTCTCGATACCTTCCCCTACCTCAATTCGCGCAAATGCAGAAACACTGGCATTTTTTTGCTGCAATAATTTACCGATTGTAATATCCGGGTCCTTGACGAATACCTGACCCAACAGGGTTATCTCCGCAAGATACTTACGCAGCCTGCCTTCTACCATTTTTACAACAATCTCGGGAGGCTTACCCTCCTGCTCGGATTGTTCCGTCAAAATACGGCGCTCACGTTCTAACTGTTCGGCCGGCACATCCGCCTCAGCTATACATAAAGGAGCAGCTGCCGCAATATGCATGGCCAGATCCCTGCGTAACGCATCATCACCACCAGTCACATCAACAATAACGCCGATACGGCTGCCATGAGTGTACTGACCGATTGCGCCTTGAACCTCAATGGTCTCAAAACGTCGTACCGTTATATTTTCACCAATTTTCGCGATAAGAGTTTTGCGAGCATCGTCAAGACTTCCACCCTCTGGCAAAGCAGATTGAACCAGCTCATCAACATCCGCGGGCTTGGTTTGCAATGCAAGTTCAGCAGCGGATGCCGCAAATTTTAGAAAATCCTCATCTTTGGCAACAAAATCAGTCTCACAATTTATTTCCATCAATACCGCTTGCCCGGCATCGTTAGAGATAATTTCAACACAACCCTCAGCCGCTATACGCCCCGCTTTCTTTTCCGCTTTAGCCTGACCCGTAGTGCGCAGCAGATCTACGGCCGCATTTGCATCGCCATTGGTCTCAACCAGCGCCTTCTTGCAATCCATCATTCCCGCACCAGTGCGTTCACGGAGCTCTTTTACAAGACTTGCAGTAATAGTCATATTATTCCCAATCGGGCTCGACTTTGATTAAGAAACCAAATCAATGCCGAACAACCGCCTCTTGCCTTTTAATTACACCTTGCCGCCTGCATTCAACCTGACTTAGGCGTCATCTGACTTTTTGACAGCAACTTTTTTCGTAGTTGTCTTTTTAGCTGCGGCCTTTTTGGCAACTTTTTTCTTTGCTACTGCCTTTTTAGCTACCTTTTCCGTCGTAACCTTTTTTGTTGCATCAGCTTCGACGGCTGATGCTTCAGCATCGACAGGTGCGGCTTCAGCAGCATTGACAGTTGCGGCTTCGGCAGCATTGCCAGTCGCGGCTTCAGCAACAGCAGCATCAACTGATGGAGCCGCATCGGATTCTGTCGAAGCTTCTGCTTTAGGCTTTACCGCTGCTCGTTTCGGAGCGGGCCTGGCCGTACTTACGGCAGGTTTACCATCCGCATCAAGCTCGACAAACTCATCATCACCCTCCGGCACCTGGGGCAAGCTCGCTTTGCCTTCCAATACCGCATCCGCCACACCTCCGCAGTACAAACGAGCAGCACGCATCGCGTCATCATTACCCGGAACAATAAAATCAATATCGTTGGGAGAACAATTAGTATCTACCACAGCCACAACCGGTATACCCAGTTTGCGTGCTTCGTGAAGCGCAATCTTTTCATGCCCCACATCAATCATAAAAATAACATCAGGCAGACGGCGCATGTCCTTGATACCGCCCAAACTGCGCTCCAGCTTCTCCTGCTCACGTGTAAGACCCAATGCTTCTTTCTTGGTCATATTGTCAAAGCTGCCGTCTTCCGCCATTTTGTCGAGTTCTTCAAGACGACGTATAGATTGCTTGATGGTTTTGAAGTTTGTCAGCATGCCGCCCAGCCAACGATGGCAGACAAAAGGCATACCACAACGAACTGCTTCGCTACGCACAGCTTCACGAGCGGCACGTTTCGTACCTACAAACAAAACTGTGCCGTTGTCAGCAGCGATGCTTTGTACAAACCCCAGAGCCTTCTCATAAAGAGGCAGCGTCTGTTCAAGGTTGATAATGTGGATATTATTTCGCTGACCAAAAATGAAGGGTGCCATTTTTGGGTTCCAGTACCGAGTCTGGTGCCCAAAGTGCACACCCGCCTCCAGCATCTGGCGCATTGATACGTCGACCATGTTGTAACTCCTAGGGTTTGGCCTCCATGTACCCCATACAGCAACCACTCCAGATATCAGCTCTGAAGCAGCACCCCGCTGCACGTGTCGGTACATGTGTGGATTAGATTGCTTAAAATGCGCGCGCTTTATACCATATGGGCCATTCAGCAACAACGGATCTGGACTCTGTGGCATTGCGACGCAGGCCAGCCTGCCAGATTCGGGCTCCAGCGCGGTGCCGGGGCTGCTTCTCCGGCTTTTCGACCCACTGAGATTTGGCAACAGCCCGGGGATTCCGGGCATGTAGCGCAGTTTTCGGGGTGGCGCGCCGCGTATGAAATTCGTGCTTAAGGATAACGAAACAATGGGTATAACCATAAAAACACCCGAAGAATGGGAGCTGATGCGAGTGGCTGGCCGGTTAACTGCGGACGTACTCGATATGATAGGCCCCTTTGTGCAGCCCGGCGTTACCACCAATGAACTGGATCAGATTTGTCATAACTTTATAGTTGAAACCCAGCAGGCCATCCCTGCTCCACTAAACTACAGGGGCTTCCCTAAATCCATCTGCACCTCTGCTAACCACGTTGTCTGCCATGGCATACCCGGAGAGAAAAAGCTGCGCTCTGGCGACATCATAAACCTTGATATCACCGTTATTAAAGATGGCTTTCACGGTGACAGCAGCCGAATGTTTTATGTCGGCGAGCCATCCCTGAAAGGCAAACGCCTTTCTGAGATCGCACGCCAGGCAATGTGGCGCGGAATAGAAGTCGTTCGTCCGGGCGCTCGGCTGGGTGATATAGGCCATACAATTCAAACATACGCCGAAGCCGAACGCTGTTCGGTAGTCCGGGAGTACTGTGGGCATGGCATAGGGCGGGTTTTTCACGAAGATCCCCAGGTGTTGCATTACGGCAACCCGGAAACAGGCGTTCAACTGGTCGAGGGGATGACATTTACCATCGAGCCCATGCTGAATGCGGGCCTCAGGCATGTGAAATTGCTGGGTGATGGATGGACAGTTGTCACCAAGGATCATTCACTATCAGCCCAGTGGGAGCATACTCTGCTGGTCACAGCAGATGGATTCGAGGTGTTGACCCTGGGAGCCCAGGAGCGGTAATGGCGAAAGAGGCAAAACAAACTCTTAGCGTAAATACGGGACCCATTGTACAGGCAGAAAAATGTCTTACAGACGATGGTACTGCCATAGATTGGGGCGCGATTGACACCTGGCTTGCTGCTACCACTGATGACCGGCTGAATTCATACCGTAACCTGCTTGCCAGTGCTAACGAAGCACTGAAGCAACGTTTTTTGGCAGCAGCACCCGTTGAACTGCTTGTCGCAGACCGTGCCCGGCTCATCGATCGCGTCATTGTCTCTGCCTGGAATTATTTCCATGGCGCTAAAAATACCAATATCGCGCTGGTCGCGGTGGGTGGATATGGACGGGGTGAATTGCACCCGGGTTCGGATATAGACCTGCTGATGCTAACGGGACGCAATATCCGTAAGTCCCAGGACGCTATCGCAAATTTTCTGGCCTTTCTCTGGGATATTGGGCTTGAAATCGGTCACAGCACGCGGACAGTGGCTGAGTCCAAATCTGCATGCAAAAATGATGTAACAATTGCCACGACTCTGATGGAGTCGCGACTGTTATATGGCCCCGAGAAGCTATACACCAAACTTAAGAAAGCCATTGCCCCACCCGATGTCTGGCCTGCCCGAGCCTTTTTTGAGGCCAAACTTAAGGAACAGCATATCCGACATCTTAAATATGATGACACGGCATACAACCTCGAGCCCAACATCAAGGGGAGCCCAGGGGGCCTGCGTGATATCCAGATAATTCTCTGGGTAACCAATCGTCATTTTCAAACAAGTGATTTGAACAGCCTGGTCGAAAAAGGTTTTTTGACCGATGCGCAATTAAGGATACTGATCCAGGGCCGCAAATTCCTGTGGCGAATCCGCTTCGCGCTGCACATGCTTACCGGCCGCCGTGAAGACCGGCTGCTATTCGACTACCAGACTCGTATAGCGGAGCTGTTTGGCTACGAGGATGCGACGTACACGTTGGCCGTCGAACAACTGATGCAGCGATATTACCGCACCGTGATGGACCTCGGCCGACTCAATGAAATGCTGTTGCAACTATTCCAGGAAGCAATTCTTCTAAATCCTGATGCGACCCCCGATCCAATTAGCGACGATTTCGAAGTGCGCAATGGTTTTCTGCAGGTTGCGCATGACGATGTATTCCCCGACAACCCATCAGCATTGCTGGAAATGTTTCTGTTACTGCAACAGCATCCTGAACTGAAAGGGGTCAGCGCAAATACAATTGCACTGGTACGCCGACACATGCATCTGATCAATGATGAGTTCCGGACAAATCCACGCAATCATCGATTATTTTTACAGATACTGGCGGCCACTGATGGTGTAACACACGAACTGCGGCGCATGAATATTTACGGTGTACTCGGCCAATACATCCCCAGTTTCGGTAGAATAGTTGGCCGCATGCAGTATGACCTGTTCCATGCCTATACCGTCGATGCGCACACCCTGTTTGTCGTCAGCAATCTGCGTCGATTTGCATTAAAGCGCTTTGATCATGAATACCCTCGCTGTAGCGAAATAATGCAAAGCCTGAATAACCAGGTAATTATTTACCTCGCCGGGCTTTTTCATGACATAGCCAAGGGACGCGGTGGCGACCATTCTGAACTGGGTTCTGTCAGCGCCGAAGCTTTTTGTCTGGAACACGGCATGAGTCGTTATGATTCCCGGCTGGTAGCATGGCTGGTAAAAAATCATCTCACTTTATCGTTAACGGCTCAGAAGAAAGATATCAGCGACCCCGAGGTAATACGTGATTTTGCCCGCACAGTGGGTGATAGGGCACATCTGGACTATTTGTACTTACTGACAGTCGCTGATGTGCGAGCAACCAACCCCAAAATGTGGAATACATGGAAAGCACAGCTGTTTGAAGAAACGTATGAACTCACCAAACGGGCCTTACACCAGGGACTGGAAACCCCCATCGATAAGGATGAATTGCTACGGGAAAAACAAGCCAACGCCCTGGCCATACTGCAGCCTACCGAGCAGGAAAAAGCTCATGCACTACAGCTCTGGGCACGTTTTGGTGATGAGTACCTGCTGCGCTGTAAACCTGAAGAAATTGCCTGGCACACCAGGAAGCTCGTCGCACACTATGACACACCGGCCTACTCGCTCGTCGATGTTCAGGATTCATCTACAGGCGCGGGAACCACGGTATTCATCTACTCGCCTCAGGAGCAGTTTACATTCGCTATTTCAACTGCCGTGCTTGACGACTACGGACTGTCAATTGCAGATGCCAGAATTATTCCACTAGACAATGATCAGAGCCTTTCCATGTACACCATCCTCGAACAGGACGGCCGGCCCATCGATGAAGAATCACGCCGCGAGAAGATCAGGCAAAGGCTGGCTAAAACTGTCCGTGCCGGCGAAAATGCCCCCGCATCCACGTTACGGAAAGTGCCGCGTCAGGCACGTATGTTCAACACATCAACCCAGGTTCATTTTTCGGACGACAGTGCAAATAATCGCACTGTTATGGAGCTTACGACAGGCGACAAACCAGGATTGCTTGCCGAGACGGGCAACACACTACTAAAACAAAATGTTTTTATCCGCATGGCAAAAATTGTAACTGTAGGCGAACGGGCTGAAGACGTCTTCTATATTACCGATGACAAAGGAAATATGTTGTCCTCAGAAAAACAGGAATTGTTACGCAATGAATTAATCAAGGCAATTGACGAAGGCCCAATCAACTGAAGACAAGCTGAAAATCAGGTTGCTACCAATATTTATGAATGCTACAGGACAAAATATGGAAAACCTAAGGGATATCATCGAAAACACTTTTGATCGTCGCAAGGAACTGGACTTGTCGAAGCCTTCAAAAGAAATTTCCGCTGCCGTCAAAACATCAATTGAACTGCTCGATTCGGGTAAAGCACGCGTTGCAGAGAAATCAGATAGCGGCTGGGAAGTAAATGAATGGCTGAAGAAAGCAGTTCTACTTTATTTTGCCACTGAGTCCAATACTCGTGTGGAGGCTGGATTTACCAACTTTTTTGACAAGGTGCCGGTAAAGTTTAGCGACTGGACAGACCAGCAATTCGCTGAAGCTGGTGTGCGAGTTGTACCGGGTGCGATCGCACGGAAAGGCGCTTATATCGCCCGCAATGTTGTACTGATGCCTTCATCCGTGAGTATTGGAGCCTATATTGACAGCGGCACTCTCGTGGACACATGGGCCACAGTTGGAAGTTGTGCACAAATCGGCAAGAACGTACATCTTTCTGGCGGCGTCGGGATCGGCGGAGTTCTTGAGCCACTGCAGGCTAGCCCGACCATTATCGAAGATAACTGCTTTATTGGAGCGCGTTCGGAGATTGTAGAAGGCGTCATCGTTGAAGAAGGTGCTGTTATATCCATGGGGGTCTACATAGGACAGAGCACCCGTATTTATGACCGGGAGAAAGATGAAGTCCTCTATGGTCGCGTGCCTGCGGGTGCCGTTGTTGTTCCGGGCAGCCTTCCATCCAGCAAGGGCAATTGCAGCCTGTATGCCGCCATCATTGTGAAGCGTGTAGATGCAAAAACTCGTGCCAAAGTTGCCAGAAATGAACTCCTGCGAGAAGACTGAGCATACGCTGAATGGTTACGGTCTACGGAATTCGAAACTGCGACAAATGCCGCGCGGCTATTAAGTGGTTCGAGGGAAAGGACATCGACTTCCGGTTTCATGACCTGAGAAGCGATGGTCTTGCCACAGAAGATCTGGAATGGTGGCAAAAAGTAGTGGGTGATGACGCCCTGATGAATAAGCGCAGCCAAACCTGGCGAAAAATACCAGCACCAGAACGTGATGAACTTGATGCCCCCGGAAACCTGCGGCTCATGCTCAATCATCCCACCCTCATAAAGAGACCAATAGTTACTAAAGGTTCTGCCGTAGTTGTCGGTTATGATGAGTCTGGTTGGGAAAACACTCTTTTAGCTCAGGAAAGATACTAATGAATTCGACGCTGGCCTTTGCAATCGACCTGATTGAACGCGAGTCCATTACCCCTGAGGATGCCGGCTGTCAAAAACTGATTGCAGAACGTTTGCATGCAGCCGGATTTGAAATCGAGCATATGCGCTACGATGAAGTCGATAACCTCTGGGCACGCCGGGGATCAGATGGCCCGGTTTTTTGTTTTGCGGGCCACACCGATGTCGTACCACCCGGCCCCGCAGAGGACTGGAACAGCGATCCCTTTAAAGCAACTATAGAGGGTGAGATGTTACGTGGCCGAGGCGCGGCTGACATGAAATCATCGCTGGCGGCCATGGTAGACGGCACAGTCGACTTTGTGCACGACCACCCCGATCATAAAGGCTCCATCGCATTCCTGATAACCAGTGATGAAGAAGGACGGGCGCAGGAAGGCACAAAAAAGGCGATCAGAACACTTACCGAACGTGGTGAACACATAAAGTGGTGTGTCATCGGCGAGCCCACGAGCTCCGCGGAACTTGGGGATGTCATAAAAATTGGTCGCCGCGGATCACTTAGTGGAATGCTTACGGTGCATGGCATACAGGGGCATGTCGCATACCCGCAACTTGCCGATAATCCGATAGAAAAATTTGCACCTGTACTGGCAGAACTGTATGCCTATAAACTGGATGAGGGTAACGAGTTTTTCCCGCCATCGAGCTTCCAGGTTGTTCAATTAAAAAGCGGCACCGGCTTCCCCAATGTCACACCAGGAGAACTTTATACCCGCTTTAATATTCGTTATTCAACTGAGTGGAATCACGAACAACTTAAAGAACTCGTTGTGAATATTCTGGATAAACATAAACTTGAATACACCCTCGAGTGGCACCTTTCAGGAGAGCCTTTTTTAACTCAAGGTGGCACGCTTATTCCCGCGGTACAGGCAGCGGTGCTAAAAGTAACCGGTCAGAAACCTGAACTGTCTACTACGGGTGGCACATCGGACGGACGCTTTATTTCTCCGGCAGGTGCAGATGTAGTCGAGTTTGGCGCAATAAACACGACAATTCACAAAGCCAATGAAGAAATCCGTATCGCAGATATTGAAACTATGCGCGACACCTACAAAGAAATCCTGCGGGAATTGCTGCTGTAACAGCAACCGGACCACCCAGGATCACCCCCTACCCTGGTGGCCAGCCCCCCTGTCTGAACACATTCAGCACGTTGGCAGCAATGCCATATATAGCCAACACTAAACACGCAATAAATACCCAGGCTGGCATACTCAACCCGAAGAGTGACCAGTTGATTTCTGCACATTCACCTGAACCACTGAGCACCAGTTGCACTGCCTCTGCCAAAGGAAAAGCGTCCAGCATGAAATCCAGACCAGGGCCGCATGTCGGGACTTTCTCAGCCGGAAGGCTTTGCAACCAGACCTGCCGCCCGGCGACACCCATCCCCAACAGGGCTGCAATACCCAACAGGACACTATAAATGAACCCGCCTAACCGGCCTGGGTTATGAATTGCAGCGAGCAGAAAAATTACCCCCATGGCAATCACGGCAATCCGCTGAAAAACACATAACGGGCAGGGTTCAAGCAGCAAACCATGCTGCGCATACAAAGCGAAACCCATCATGCCGCCACAGACTGAAAAGCCTGCAAAATTTAATGCGCGATTACTCTGCATTAATTGTGAATTTAAATTTCCCATCGGATAGACCGTATTCCTGAACGCCCTTATTATTCCATTCTAGCGCGTGTACAAAAGCAAAAACCATTGACCTAAGTCTTGCTTACGGGTCAGGCAATCCACTACTGCTGCATCACCTGCTTCAGACCTGGTGCGTTACCTGATTCCGAACATAGTTGGGCAATGCTTCAAAAGGCTGGACAAACTTGCCAACGGCAAACTGCATACGCGCTATAGCAATTACGGCCATTGCATCAGGCCAGACATCAAATTCGTACGCCGCTGCAAAACCCTTGTTGTTCTCTACTAATTCATGGTAGGCATGCCAACCGTTGCCGGCTAACAACAATTTACCGGCCCTGGCATCGAAACGAAAATCTGCAGGCTGTACGAGCTGGTCGGCCAGTATCACCTGAGGCTGCCCCCCAGCATCCAAATCATAGATACCGAGATAGGCTTCATTCATCCTTGCATCCAGGCACGCTGCCACAGGAGTGGACACAGGGTGCTTATGAACTGCTGCCGCCATTGCGGCCAGCGATGAAACCCTGCAGACCGGTATGTCCTGTGCGAACGCGATCGCCTGCGCAGCCCCTGCCGCCACCCGAACACCGGTAAAACTACCTGGCCCGCAACCAAAAGCGACACAGTCAAGGTCAGCCATTTCAAGCTCGGCCTGTTCAAGAACAACGGTTACAGACTTGTATAACTCACGTGAAGTACTACGCGAGTCTTGCAGATGCAATATTTCCATACGGTCGCCATTACAGGCCGCCACACTACTTTCATGCGTCGCTGTTTCAATGGCTAGACATTTAAATTCAGACATCAGGCCTATACTTGGCGATCGGCTAAAAATCGTATTACACGATCAACATCAGACGTTACCGGAAACGGAGGCAAACTTTTTAGAAACTGCCGCCCATAACTCCGGGAGCTAAGGCGCGGATCGCAGATTACTACCACACCATAATCCTCTTTATCGCGGATCAGACGCCCTACTCCCTGTTTCAGCGCTAATACTGCTTGTGGCAGCTGATAATCAAAAAAAGCTTTACCACCATTTTTTACAATCGCGTCGAGCCTTGCCTTGAGCATAGGATCACCCGGCGATGCAAATGGCAACTTATCGATTGCCACTAAAACCAGGCTGTCTCCACGCATATCAACACCTTCCCAAAAACTGGAAGTCCCAAGTAATAACGGTGCCTCCAGCTGTGCGAACTGTTCCAATAGCTTCGAGCGCGGCGCTTCCCCCTGGACCAAAAGTGGATAAGAAATGTCGTCACGTTCACGCAAAATAGCAGCCGCTTCCCGCAAGGCACGGTGACTGGTGAATAACAGAAAAGCTCTGCCATGACTGGCATCAACCAACGGTAGCAGTGTATCAATTACAGCACGGGTAAATTCAGCAGCAGATGGCTCGGGCAAATTTTGTGGCAGATACATCAGCCCGGCCGATGGGTAGTCAAATGGACTGGGTATTAATAATGTGCGTGGCTCATCAAGGCCCATGCGCATCTCAAAATGCGCAAAATTTTCACCTACCGCCAGAGTTGCGGAGGTGAATATCCATGCGCAGGACTGCGCAACCAACAGCTTGTGCAAGCCCTCCGCTATCTCAACCGGCGTGTAATTCAGGCTAAACCCCATGCGGCTAAGGCCCAACCAGCGCAGGCCAGCAGTTTCATCAGCACCACTAATACGCTCTATAGTGTCCACCGCAGCACAAGCCCGCTCGCGACACCGCTTCAGGCTCTGCAGAGATTCATCGATATCGTCCAGCCAGGTAATCATGTCATCCAGGCTATCGATAACATTATCCAGCTTCTGATCTAATGTGCTGCCCGCAGCATCCCACATCAAGCTGCTGCCTTCCGCCGGCAGCATCAGGCGCAGATCGCGCGTAGCCTTGATCAGGCGATCCCCCAATCGACCGGGTACAGTATCCCCCGGCATGGCAACGAGCGCTTCCGCCCGGAGATCACCGGCAAGATCCAGCAGGCGCCGGCTGCTAATATTTATATTAAAAAAGCCCTGCGCAATATCCGGAAACTGGTGCGCCTCATCAATAATGACGGCATCACAGCCGGGTAATAATTCACCAAAGCCTTCATCCTTCAACACCATGTCCGCCAGCAACAGATGGTGATTTACAACCACTATATCCGCGCTAAGTGCTGCCTGGCGCGCAGCAACCACATGACACCTATCGAAAAAGTCACATTTATTGCCCAGGCAATTCTCCTGAGTTGAAGTTACTCTGGCCCAGACCGGCGAATCTTCGGGTATCCCGTCAACCTCAACAATATCTCCGGACCGTGTTGCAAGACTCCAGCTTTCAATAGCCTGCAAAAAAGCAGAGCTTTCCGGATCAACATCCGCACTACGCCACAAATTAAGGCGCTGCAGACACAGATAATTAGAGCGCCCTTTCAACTGCACAACCGTTGCAGATCTGCCCAGTGCGCCGGTGACAACCGGCAGATCACGATGAAATAACTGATCCTGCAGAGTCTTGGTGCCGGTAGACAAAATGACACGACTTCCTGATAACAATGCCGGTATGAGATAAGCGAGGGTTTTCCCAGTGCCAGTTCCCGCCTCAACCACCAGATTTTCGCCATTATGTATTGCACTGGCGACCGCGGCAGCCATGCTGGCCTGCCCCGCACGCGGCGAAAATCCCTCCAGACATTTTGCCAGCGGACTATCCGGACCAAATAGCTGCTCAATCTCAGCGTATACTTCCTGTACGGCAAGCGCCATAAAATAAAACCTTTTTTATTTTATTACAAATACTTATCTATGTTTATTAAAGTAATTATTAATATATTTTTCGGGCTGATCCTGATAGTTTCGTGTTGAAAATACTAATTTTTCAACACACTTTAGCACCATCAAAACACGAGTAATTGCCCCAAACACAACATCCAAAATCAAAGCAATTTCTATTGCTGCTTGATTGCTAACGGTCTGTATAATACGCACACCCCGGCACAGAGGGCAGATAAAAAACCGACACAATCTCCTGAGTTTGACTACACAGCCGCTGAACCGGCCAAGGAATGTTATGACCACGCAAAATGCGGCTCTCCAGAAATGGGTTGAGGAAGTTAGCAAGTTAACCAGGCCCGATCAGATTCACTGGTGTGATGGCTCGGATGAAGAATACCAGCAGCTAATTCAGGAAATGAATGCGACCGGCGTTATGCTGGAATTAAACCAGAAAAGCTATCCCAATTGTTATCTGCACCGTTCCGACCCCAGTGATGTCGCACGTGTAGAACATTTGACTTTTATCTGCACCGAAGACAAGGAAGATGTCGGGCCTAACAACCACTGGATGGAACCTGGTGAAGCCCATGAAAAAATGCGCGCACTTTTTGACGGGTGCATGCAGGGTCGCACAATGTACATTATCCCCTACTGCATGGGTCCCGTTAAATCACCCTATGCCCGTTGCGGTGTAGAAATCACCGACAGCCCCTACGTTGTGGTCAATATGAAACTGATGACACGTATGGGTAAAGATGCGCTTGAACGCATTGAACGTGAGGGACAGTTCGTCAAGGGATTGCACTCAACCGGCGACCTTAATCCCGATCGGCGCTTCATCATGCATTTCCCTCACGAGCTCCAGATCATGAGCTTCGGTTCGGGTTATGGCGGCAATGCATTGCTGGGCAAGAAATGCCATGCATTACGGATCGCCAGCTGGCAAGCCCGTCAGGAAGGCTGGCTTGCCGAGCATATGCTAATTGTGGAAATCGAGAACCCTGAAGGCGAGAAACACTATATCGCCGCAGCCTTCCCGTCCGCATGCGGTAAAACTAATCTGGCGATGCTGATCCCACCTGAAACTTACAAGGGCTGGAAAATACGCACCATTGGCGATGACATTGCCTGGTTGCACCTGGATGAAACAGGCCGTCTGCGCGCGATAAACCCGGAATCAGGTTATTTTGGCGTAGTCCCAGGTACCAATGAAAAAACCAATAAGAATGCCTACGACTCAATTCAGCGGGATACTATTTATACTAATGTCGCCATGACAGCTGATAATGAGCCCTGGTGGGAAGAAAAGAAATCAGGCACCCCTGCAATTGACTGGAAGGGTCAGCCATATGATCCGGCTAACGGCCCCGCAGCACACCCAAACTCACGCTTTACAGTTAGTGCACGGCAGAGCCCTTGTTACTCACCGCTGGCAGAAGACCCGGCCGGAGTACCTATTAGCGCAATTATATTCGGTGGCCGCCGCCGCGAACTGGCCCCACTGGTATACCAGAGCAAAGGCTGGAAACATGGTGTGCTGGTTGGTGCCAGCTGCGCTTCAGAGACAACTGCCGCAGCCACTGGGGCCGTAGGCGTGACCCGCCGTGATCCGATGGCAATGAAGCCTTTCTGTGGTTACAACTTTGCAGACTACTGGGCTCACTGGCTCAGTTTTGCTGATAAATCTGACAACCTGCCCGAGATATTCCATGTCAACTGGTTCCGTCAGGACAGTGAGGATAATTTCCTCTGGCCCGGATTTGGTGACAATTTGCGCGTGCTGCGCTGGATTATTGATCGCTGCGAGAATCGGGTTGGCGCCAAAGAGACGGCTATTGGCCATCTCCCGCTAGCGGAAGACATCGACACAGCTGGTCTGGATATCGATAGTGCGACCATGGCCAGCCTGCTGCATATTGATACCGACCAGTGGCGCGAAGAACTGCAGTTGCTCGGCAGGTACTTTGATGAGTACGGCGCCCGTCTTCCCGAAGAGCTGCGAGCTCAACAGGAAAAAGCAGTTAGCGATCTAAGCTAGCAAAATGACCATAAAAAAAGCCCGGTTGGTTCTATGCCAACCGGGCTTTTTTGTATTTATGAAATTCCCCGCGGTTTTATTTTCTATTCTTCCCAGCTATATTCGATCGCAAGCGGCGTACCCCTGGCAGCGACACGTCCCAAACCAATTAAACCACTACCGATGAGCTGCGTACTATCTCGTCTGACGTATACTTCTTCACCATCATCGCGCTGCACAAATGTACCGTTGGTACTTTCGTCGACAATCACGAAACGAGTCTTATCCAGTTCGATCCGGGCATGAGCACGCGAGATAAGATTTCCCTTGATGATGACATCATTTTCATCGGCTCGCCCCATAGTGACACTGCGAACACCATCACCGGAAAGTACCAGCGTCTTGCCCTGAAATTTCAATGAGAGCCGGCCCGGACCCGCTTTCTCGGCATCCGTCCAATCAATCTTGGGTAACATACTGGTCGCATCTTCCGGTTGCCATAACAACTCGTATAGAGCAACTTCCTCAGATTGCCCACGCAGTGTCGCCACCCCAATTTGGCGTACAACTGAATTCCAGTCACTACCCAGCCTTGCGACGGTTCCAGCAGTTGTAATTATTTGCCCCGCCTTAGCCTGTGAAGTCATGCGGTTGGCTGTATGCACTGCAGCACCGAAGATATCTCTTTCTTCAACAACCACATGACCAAAATGACAGCCAATCCGGATAGCGACACGTACATCGTCCTGACCGCTAAAATTGCCGCTGGTGATCCGCTGCTGCATCTGACATGACGCATTCATGGCGTCATCAGCTGTTGGGAAGGTAGACATCACCTCGTCACCCATGGTCTTAATGACCTCGCCGCCAAACTCTCGGGTAGCTTCTTTCATGCAGTCAACACAGCGCTGCACCGTTTCCCGCGCCGCATCGTCGCCGAGCAATTCATAAAGGTGTGTGCTACCGACGACATCGGCAAAAACAATGGCGAGTTCCTTATCGGTACTCATAGCGGTAATACGATTCCCCGGATTATGTAAACAGAGCGGATTGATTATACGGAATCAAGGTAGTCATTCCAGTAAAACTACTTATATTCTGGCCAAATAGCGACTTATTCTCAACAAGAAATAAGCTATTTTTCGGCAACTATATAGGCAATCCAGCCCGCATCGGCTTCACCGCGGGCATCCGGCGTAAATACGCCATCACCCTCGCCATCTTCATCTGTTCCTTCCCAATAGACGGTGGGGTTCTTGAAACCTGCTTCTGCAAGTAACTCAGTTATTTCCGGGAGGGTCCAGAGACGCCATGTATAACTAAATGCCCGCTTTAGCTTGGATTTATCGGGAAATTTAAAATGGATATGGCATTCGATTTCGCCGGTCACAGGCAGGTAACGAGCTTGCTCCCAGACATAGGTAAAATCGTCATACTTGGTCTTTTCTTTCATTTCTTCGAATGCCTCGTACCCGCCAAAAGCATCGAGAAAGAAAACCCCATCAGATTTCAAAGCATCGTAAATCCTGCCGAAATATTCAAGCATGCGAGGACGGGTTCGAAAAATCCAGTAACTAAAATTGAATGCACCGACAACATCCACCTGCTCAGGCTGAACGTCCATTACACTGGCTTCTACCAGTCTGATGCGCGCCAATTGATCCGGATTCAGACGACTTAAACGATTCTCGCGGCCCCACTGCAGAACCTCAGCATCGATATCAATCCCTATAGCCGTATGCTCTGACCCGAGCCGGGTCCACTGACATGCAGCACTGGCCGTGCCACAGAAATCCTCACGAAAACTAAGCGCCCGTCGACCGCGAATTTTCTCGAAGGTATCACTGACAAATTTGCATTCCTCTTCCACATTTTGAACGGCTGACTCATATAACTCATGCCGGTCAGCCCGCTCCGCCATTGTTGCGCCAGGGTTTACTTTGTTATCCAAAATGTCTTCCTTCCTTACAGCCATCAACGTGTCCTTTTCAGGTGGGTTTTTGTAGTGTCAGATTATTCAAGGTGCCTAGTGTCTACTATATAGACAGGTGTCGTCTAGCCAGGCTGGGGGCAATAATCAAGAGACTGCAGCAACAGATCAGGACCCGCATCGGCCCTGCGCGACTGTTCACTCAAAAACCGCCGCCAGATACGCGCGCCCGGCTGGCCCGCGAATAATCCAAGCATATGCCGCGTTATATGGGGTAAACGGGTTCCCGACTCCATCTCCTTTTGCGCATAAATAGCCATCTGCCTGATAATGTCGTGACGGTCCGGCAGATTAATACCGTCCGATTCATCCAGGAGCTGTGCCTGCAACTCGGCCATCCAGTAAGGGTCACTATAGGCCTGTCGACCAATCATGACGCCATCCGTATATTGCAAATGCTCATGTACCGAAGCCGTATCACGGATGCCGCCATTGAGGACTATGCGTAAGTCCGGAAATTCCTGCTTTAGCCGGTATACATAGTCGTACTTTAACGGCGGTATTGAGCGATTCTCCTTCGGACTCAGACCGGCAAGGATAGCCTTGCGCGCATGTACTACAAACATCTGGCAGCCCGCACCCGCCACATGACCCACGAAATCGCGCAGAAAACCATACTCATCATGCTGATCAACACCGATACGCGTCTTTACAGTGACTAACAATTTAGTGACACCAAGAATCGCCTTCACACATGCGGCAACAACGCCCGGATGCTCCATCAGGCAGGCACCAAATTTTCCTGACTGAACACGATCACTGGGGCAGCCAATATTCAGGTTGATCTCGTCATAGCCCCATTGCTCCCCTAGTGCAGCCGCCTGAGCCAGCAACTCAGGGTCACTCCCGCCCAGTTGCAAAGCGACCGGGTGCTCACTGGCATCATATTGCAGCAGTTTCTGTCGATCACCCTGGATAGCTGCCTGAGCCACAACCATTTCTGTATACAGGCGTATGTCCGGCGCCAGCAAACGCAGCAGGTAGCGAAAATGCCGGTCTGTTCTATCCATCATTGGGGCTACTGAAATTCGTGTATACCGGCAGTCTGGCAGACTGGCAGACTGACTATAGTCAGTCCGTGCCGATCGAGCAGTTTCAGACTCCACGACGAGTACCAGCAATCAAAAAAGCGACAACATCCCGCAATGCTGCTGCATTGCTCTTACCTTCCGCAATGGCTGCTTCGTATACCTTTACCTGTTGATGCGCACTGGTACCCCGCTCAACAATAGTGCGTGCATGAGCCACTTCTGCTTCACAACCAAGAAACCGGGCATCTTCATCAATCTGCTCCAGAATTTCCTGCAGGAGTTCCCTGAATTCGACTATTTCACCTTTAGCCAGATCAAGCAGGCCTTCATCCGAGCCGTAGCGCATTGCACGCCAGCGATTCTCATTCACCAGCATGCGGTTGTAGCGACGCCAGCGCTGATTATCGAGCCTTAACCTGTACAGCCGCCTCAGTATGCACATCGTCATGGCTGCCAGACAAATAGCATCATCAATACCGGTGCACATATCAAAAATTCGCGTCTCCAGCGTCGGGTAGCGGGCGCTGGGCCGCGAATCCCACCAGATCATGGTGGCATCTTTTATTAGCCCTGCACCCACCAGAACATCAATATGCCGCTGGTATTCACCAAAGCTCGAAAAATGCTCCGGCAATCCCGTTCTGGGCAAAGCATCAAAAACGGTCAGACGATATGATTTAAGACCGGTATTTTCACCTTCCCAGAAAGGTGATGATGTGCTCAGTAACAGCAGATGAGGCAAAAAGTAGGTCATCTGAGAGAGCAAATCGATACGCAACTCATCGTCATCTATTCCGACATGTACATGCATGCCGCATATAACCATGCGTCGTGCCGTTGCAGCCATTTGAGCAATCAGATCTGTATAACGCTCACGTGCCGTCTGCTTTTGCTCTGCCCAAAGGGCAAATGGATGGGTGGATGCCGCAATCGGTGCCATGCCGTATTGCTCTGCCACATCAATCACCACCCGGCGCAATTGCGTAAGATCCTCGCGGGCCTCGCCTATAGTTGAGCACTTTCGGGTACCAACTTCGATCTGCGAACGCAATAATTCACGCGAAACCTGCTCGTCCCGACTGCAATGCCTGCGACACTCTTCCATTAGCGATGCAGGCGGGTCATTGGCCAGGTTCATTGTTTCGAGGTCGACCAGCAGATATTCCTCTTCTATACCGATTGTGAAACTTGGCTCTGCACCGGTCATAAAGCTTTACTCCCTTGCCAGGCATCAACACCCGCTTGCAACTGAATTACATTCAAACCTTTCCGGCACGATGAGTGTAAAGCGCTTCATCCTTAAGAATAATCTGCAATACCGTGGACAATATTTTTGCCCAGTGCGCTGCGCCGGACTCTGTTTCAATCAACTCCTGACGAATTTCGATTGCCAGGTGCGGCAGTCCTTCGGCCTCAGCATGATGATCCAGAGTGAAATCAGCTGGATGTTTGCCGGAATAAGGCTCGTTATCACCAACGACAATATCAGGATAATCCGCCAGTGCGTGCATAAATGGAACTGCGATCCGAGAGTCCATATCCCACAAAGCGCCAATATGCCAGGGCCGCTGAAATCCATCCAGTTCAGGTGTAAAACTGTGCACCGCAATCAGAGCGGGTGCCGGTGCCAGCTTTTCCAGGCCAGCCAGTTGATCGCGTATAGCATGATGATAGGGCCAGTAAAAAGCATCGGCACGGGCTTCCCGCTCGCTAGCGGTCAGCTGCGCATTACCGGGCACGGGAATCCCGTCACTTGCCAGCGGAAATGCGGTCAGATCATCAAGCGTGCGATTGCAGTCAACTACCAGTCTTGAGTTAGATGCCAGCACAACCGGGACTCCTAATAATGAGCCCAGATCACGGGCGACGTTACCCGCACCGATATCCCAGCCTATGTGTGTCGCTAATTCGGCATCGGTCATACCCAGATTTTTCATCACAGCAGGAATCTGCCTGCTGGCATGATCGCAAACAATGAGTACCGGGAAGCTTGGCTTACAAGAAAGCAGCACATGAGTATCGTGTTCTACACATTCGTGCGTGACCGATTTTGATTTAAACTCAATAGTACTAACCATAATATTTGCTTACCTGGCAGAATTCCTGCCCGCAATGGGTCTTGCCGGACCTTAGCAGGGAGAATAGCAACTGTGGCAGGAATGGTAGATAATTTACAGACAACTACCAACAATAAGTCGCTATAACACGGATATGAGAAAATAATACATGGCTTTAAACAGCATTCTGGTCACAGGGGGTGCCGGCTATATTGGCAGCCATATTGTTAGGCAATTGGGCGCAGCAGGCGAACAGGTTGTTGTGCTCGACAATCTTTCCACAGGATTTCGTTCAGCCGTGCTCTGCGGGGATCTCGTTGTTGGCGATACGGGTGACCGCGAACTGGTCGACCAGGTCTTAAAAGACTACAACGTTGACACAATAATGCATTTCGCAGCGCATATTATAGTACCTGAATCAGTTGCCGACCCCCTGAAGTACTATGGCAACAATACCTGCTCCAGCCGTAATATTTTGGATTGCGCTTCCAGGGCCGGGGTTAAAAACTTTATCTTTTCATCAACGGCAGCCGTGTATGGAATTCCGGAATCAGGCACAGCTTCCGAAGAGTCACCAACATCCCCCATTAATCCTTACGGTACCTCCAAATTAATGACTGAATGGATGCTGCGAGATTTAAGCCATGCAACGGAACTGCGGCATGTCGTCCTGCGCTATTTTAATGTCGCCGGTTCTGATCCAGAGGGCCGTATAGGGCAATCAGCGCATAACTCGACCCTACTGACGAAAGTGGCATGCGAAGCCGCGGTCGGAAAACGAGACAAGCTCTTTATATTTGGCACCGACTATCCAACACCTGATGGAACCGGTTTACGCGACTACATTCATGTGGAAGACCTTGCCAGCGCACACCTTGATGCACTCAAATATCTGCGCGCAGGCGGTGATTCAGTAACGCTTAATTGTGGCTACGGACATGGTTATAGCGTCAGGGAAGTAATGCAAGCAGTTGAAAAGGCCCATGGCGCAGCGTTACCTATAGAAGAAGGACCACGTCGCGCTGGCGATCCTCCAATATTGATCGCCGCTGCCGAAAAAATACAACAGCTTCTGGGCTGGAAGCCGCAGTATGATGACCTCGATTTTATTGTGAAAACACAGCTTAACTGGGAAAAACACCTGCTGGAGAATCCGGCCGAATAGCTTTTATTTACTGTTATCACTCACTTTGCATGGTTGCATAGCACTAAAGCCCGGATACCTGTAGCAAACTTCTATGCCCGCTACCTTGCGGTTTTTATCTCGTACTTTTCCAGAAGATCGTAAAGCGTTGGCCGCGTAATCCCCAGCGATTTAGCCGCCTTGGAAATATTTCCGGACGCATGAACTAAAGCCCGACGAATTGCCTGCCCCTCGGCTTCACGCCGTACTTCACGTAAATTTAAATTGGGAGGGCTGGCATCCACATCCGACAAACCAAGATCGACTGCCAGGATCTGCTTGCCTTCCGCCATAATAATGGCGCCTTTAATTTTATTTTCCAGCTCACGGACATTGCCGGGCCAGTGATAATTCTGGATAGCATTTTGTGCATCCATACTAAAACCTTTGAAACTCTGCCCCTGTTGCGCAGCAAATTTTTCCAGCAGGGTACGCGCCAAAATCAGCCGGCCACCTTTGCGACTACGTAATGGCGGAATATCAATGGTGATTTCACTAATCCGGTAATAGAGATCCTCCCGGAACCGACCCTCTTTTATAGCATTGCCAAGATGTTGATTAGTTGCGCAGACTACCCGTACATCCACATGAATCTCTTCACGACCACCAACCCTTTCAACTACACGTTCTTGCAAAAAGCGTAGCAGTTTCGCTTGCAAAGCAAGCGGCATATCGCCAACTTCATCCAGAAATAAAGTGCCCGTATTCGCAGTTTCTATACGCCCTGGTGTTAGTTTATATGCACCGGTAAAAGCACCTTTCTCGTGCCCGAATAATTCACTTTCAAGCAAACTGTCCGGAATAGCGGCACAATTAATTGCTACAAAAGGTTTGTCCACCCTGTCACTCAGCGAATGCAGTGCACGCGCAAGCAGTTCCTTACCTGTCCCGCTTTCACCCAGCAAAAGTGTAGTCGCGTTGGTTGGAGCTACTTTTTCTACCATGCGGCAGACTTCAAGCATTTTGTCACTGGCAGCAATAATACCGTCCAGCGGCGAAGTACTCTCCTGGCGCAACAGCCGACTATTCTCCTGCTCAAGATGGTACATCTGGTAGGCACGATCGACTATCAACTGAAGCGTCCCGGTTTCTACCGGCTTTTGATAAAAGTCGTGCGCACCCAACCCAACGGCACGCAAAGCATTTTCCTGATCACCATGACCAGTAACCACAATCACTTTTGTGTCGGGCGCAATTGCCAGCGTCTCTTCAAGGGTAGCCAAACCTTCACCCACCCCTTCCGGATCCGGAGGGAGACCAAGATCCTGTAACACCACGGGGGGCTCATGACGCCTGAGTTGCGCCAGTGCTGATTCGCGATCCTCGGCCACGATGACCTCGTAGTCTTCAAAACACCAGCGCAACTGACTCTGAAGTCCAGGATCATCCTCTACTACCAGTAACTTTTTCTGTACCTCAGTCAAATGAATCTCCCAATAATTCCATACTTTCTGAACTGTATTAAAGCGTGCTGCCTAGTCTGTGACAACGCTAATCTATAGCATCCTGTGTTTCCACAGGTGTGGAAATCGGTAAGTGTATCGTGATAGTCGTACCCAAACCGGGCTGAGAATCCACGTTCATCAACCCGCCGGAAGCGACCACAAACTCGCGCGCCTGATAAGCACCAACACCCATTCCCTGGCTACCTTTTGTTGTATCAAAAGGACGAAAAAGCCTGTGGCGTACAAACTCTTCTTCCATACCGCAGCCATCATCCCGCACCGACACAAACGCAGTTTTTGCGGAACTTCCCATTTCGATGCTGACTATACCCTTACCGTCCGTCGCATCCTGAGCATTACGGATAAGGTGCGCCAGAATAGTTGTTAACCGTTCACCATCAACAAAAGCTGAGATATCGGCATCTGTTTCGCCTATCACCGGAACCGGTTCACGCCCGTCACATTTTCGTGCTGCCTCCCGAACGCATGCATCCAGACTCACCATTCGCGCTGGCCCACTTGAATCGCCGCCCTGCAACTGCTGCAATAATTTATTCATCCGCGAAACAGAATTTTCAATAGTAGCCATCACATCTTCGAAAAATGCTGGATTGTCTTTGTGCTTGGCAGCGTTTTGCACCATCAGCGATTGCTGTGCAATAAGATTTTTAAGGTCATGCATCACGAAGGCGGTTAAACGATTGAAAGCCTCAAACTGCCGGGCTTCTGATAATTCACGGGCGGCCTGATATTGCGCCAGATGGGCAGCAACCTGACGGCCAGAAGTGCGCAGCAAGTCAATCTCTTCAAACGTCAACCGGAAAGCAGAGCTCGACTGGAATAAAATAACAAAGCCGATAACGGTTTCACCACTGATCAGTGGCACAATCAGTAAACCATCCGGAAAGACATTAAGCCAGTCGGGCCGACTTAATCCGGGATACAGATTCGGCCGTCTTTCAAGTTCAGCGGTATCGAGAATCCATTGCCGCTCGCGCATGAATACGACGACAGGATCACTGGAACTGACGGTCGCATCAGATTTCAATTTGGTATTCCAGGCTTCAAGACACTGAAACGGCGCATCTTCCGATGTGCGCATCCACAGCACACCTGCGGGACTACTGACAATCTGGGCCAGCGCCTGGATCGCGCGCTCAGGTAACGGCCGGTTCTGCCCGGGCGATGCCAGGGTATCAATCAGGCGCAGCCACTCCTCCCGGTAGTCATACCTGAATGGCAAAAAATGCTTACTGACGTAAACCCGCAGTTGTGCCCGTAACGGCTCTGAATAAAGGAGCACAAGCAATACAGCGCCGATTACCGCCACATAGATGGGTACCACCCAGATTACGGTGGCATCAGCCAGGGAATGGAATAACGGGATACCCGTCAGCACGAGCAGCAAGCATCCAACGGCACCGAGCAATCGCGGTGCATACACCCGCGCTTGTGGCGATACAAATATAGCCAGTGACCACTGTGGATTACTATGCAGATTATACGCAAGCAAACCTGAAGCAAGCACCAGGCCCGCTGACCGCATTATCAGGATCCAGTCAGGCACAACTGTCACCAGCAGGGCAACAGCAAACATATAACTTTGCAGTCCAACTACTGCCACCGCAGCCAGGCAGGTGGCCCGTAAAGCACTGTGAGGTTCGATGGTCTCGTCACCGTACAACTGACCGGAAAATACGCACGCCAGTAACGCCAGGACCAGCGCTCCCAAATAGTAAACTTCCGGCAACGGCAAAATAGTAGCGAAACCGCTGCTCGCCAGAACCGCCCCTACTGCAGCGGCCAACACCAGGAACCATATCCAGCGTACACCCCTCCGCACCAGTTCAGGCATCGACTGCAGATAGGGACCGCGTAACAGGCGCTCAAGCAGCCCAAACCAGCTAAACAGCAATATCAGTTCAGCAAGAAATGAGCCTGCCCGGCTTAGCGTATCGGGTTCCAAAGGCTGCAACCCATGCCAGACTGACCAGATGACACCTGCAAGAGCAACACTCAGCACCTGCACACGCAAGATTGAACCCGCACCCACAAACAGCACATAAATTAGCAGCGCCAGGCTCGCGCCTGCTGCCACGATATATGGAAATAGCAATGTCACGCAGATCTGCCTGCTTTACACGTCATCAACTGGCCAACCCATGGCCGAACCCAAGGTGTCGATTAGTTTTACATATAAGACAGGCAGTTACCATGAATTCATGGCATCTCATCTAGCGCTCCGAATCCAGCCAAACGACTGGCAGCCGATTGCTTTTGCTCACACACTCGCGAAGCCCAATTGCCCCTGCACCTTTCTTGACACCCTATAGGGCCTCGCGTACAGTCTCGCCGCGACGAGCTTGGGGCTATAGCTCAGCTGGGAGAGCGCTTGCATGGCATGCAAGAGGTCGGCGGTTCGATCCCGCCTAGCTCCACCAAGTTTGCGATAGCTACGCTACCGCCTCGTCCCCATCGTCTAGTGGTTAGGACACCGCCCTTTCACGGCGGTAACAGGGGTTCAAATCCCCTTGGGGACGCCATATATATCAATGGCTTACAGGTTTTCTTGTAGGCCGTTTTTG
>Ga0114950_10000219_pt1 | contig 36713 bp, 40 predicted proteins | sample N075metaG_FD_83503 | JGI IMG/M metagenome (GOLD analysis project Ga0114950, IMG submission 83503) | Deep subsurface microbial communities from Kermadec Trench to uncover new lineages of life (NeLLi) - N075 metaG | ecosystem: Environmental > Aquatic > Marine > Ocean trench > Sediment | place...
ACTTCTAAAGCACCAACTTGGCATTCTCGCCCGAGCACGACGGAAGTCGCCGAACTTGAAAACAAGCGATCGCTTCCTGTTGGGCGCTTTGTCTTGACCCGCTGAGTCGTTAGCCGATGCAGAATCCGACCATCCGCAGGCACCACTGTGCTGGGCCGAACGCTTAAAACGCGTTTTCAAAATCGATATTACCCAGTGTCCCAAATGCGGTGGCAGGTTGCGGATCATTGCCGCGATTACGCAGCCAGACGTGGTCCAGAAGATCCTGGACCACGCTCATCAGCAACAGGCTCCGCCTAGACAGCCTCCTGGGAGGATAAACAGCCCCATCACCTCTGAGCTTCAATTCGATGCACTATGATGATCGCTGAGCTGATCCCCTGAACCATCATAAATCAGATGGCGAGATCACCCCACAAACTCGCGGGATCTAAGCCTGCAGCCACCTGCGATTTTGCCGTTCAAAGTCAGTTCCATTCAACATCCACCCAAACAGTCCAAGACGCCTCATTCCCTATACACAGCCATTTCCTTGAACAGCACTTTAATAATGCCTATCCTCGCGCTGATTTCTACACAGCAGCCATAGCAGAAGCAACTAGGTACCGCTGGAGTCGGCCAGGAATGGTCATCCGGTGCCCCGATCTTCGCGAATCAAGCCGTAGATCGCTTCGTCTACGAAGTTGCCTTTGACGAATCGGTTTTTCCTGAGGGTCCCTTCGTGGATAAAGCCGAGTTTCTCCAACACTCGCATCGAGGGTGCGTTCTCGGCATCAGTATGTGCTCGGATCTTCTTGAGTTCGGGATAGCGTTCGAATGCCTCGTTGATGATCCTCGACGCGGCCTGTGCTGATAGTCCTTGACCTCTCAGATTGCCATGAACTCCATAGCCTATGACAGCGAATCTGTGGCCTTGCTCGAAAGTGATGCTGACAACTCCAGCTACCTGTCCTCGATGTAGGATCGCCCAACTCGGAGATGTATGGCGGTTCCGAGCAAGCATTTCGCTGATGAACTCTCTGGCATCAGCCAACGAGAAGTTGGGTGGCACACTTGCGTTGTATCGCTCCCAGCCCGGGTCGCTTTGCCAATACTCGAAAACCGCCTTGTCGTCTTCAATCGAAAAGGGGCGGAGACTCAGGTTCGATGTTTCGAGCCGATCCGGGATCATGCTTCAACGATAGCATCACGGGGCCGCAATGGGCATAGAGTGTCGATTTTCACCCCCTGTGTTGAGCGGCAAGTTACCCATGACCTTACGGTCATTCAAAAGAACCAATTCCGCAAGAGATTTAAAATTATTACGCGCCCACTACAGTCATTCGCTACTCTGTGGCCATGCATCGTATGTCGGCAGATGATCGCGAATCCTCGACCAGGTAGCCGAGCTGCCAGTGAACTGACGATACTCAGGCGCCGAACCTATAGCGCTGTCCAATGTGCCAAGAGACACACAAACATTATGCCGTTCGGCCACATGCTCAGTGAGAAGAAATGAACCGCAGGAGCGACAGAAATATCTCGTCGTAGCGGAAGTAGGTTTGAATTGGGAGAGATTTCGCTCGCCATCAAGCCAAGTGAAATCGTCTCTGGCAACACTGCCGTACGCTCCGGCATTGGAGCCTGTTAACTTTCGACAGATTGAACAATGGCAGTAGCAACAATCAAATGGTTCGTTTTCGAACTCATATTTAATCGACCCACAAAGACAGGAACCATAGTGCATGCGGCAAGTTTACCGGCTTGCTTGATTGACCGCATTACACAATGCAACTTCGGCTCGCCCAAAAGGGATACTGGGTGTTGACTGCACTTGGTGGCAAAGCGCCCCATTTCCTATACACAGCCATTTCCTTGAACAGCACTTTAGTAATGCCTATCCTCTATGTTTGAGGATCTCTGTCTTCGCCTGATTCATCTCTTGAGTTTGTTTTTCATTCTTGCCTGGCTTAACTACCTTGATCCAGGCGAACAAAAATAGTAGCCCAGAGGGGTTGTCAGAAGCAGGCAAGGCCACTGTCGCGACCCAAATCAGAAATACGCAATGCAATAAATAGATTTGTTTGCAGCCATTCGATAGCACACACCAAAACTACTGAGCCGTGAATCCAGCCAACGCTTCTGCTTCGAAGGATGACAACTTCTGGACACTTTCCCGTCCTGCGGCGCGCTCAGAGTGGGCGTTGCCGTTCTCGTATACGAATATGTCGATCTCGAATTGCTTTGCTCGACGAAAGCACCAGAAAAAGTAGATATCAGGAATCGTGAGATGATCGAAAAACCACTCGCGCCCCTCAAGAAGGCCGTTTGTTATCTTAAAGTTTTCGTGCATGATTTTTTGCGCACTGTTTGACACTGTCTTCTGATCCAGGCAGATCGCAGTACCTTTGGGATAATACGTTGGGTGTGAGTGCTTTCATGCTCTGGTAACCGGGCTGCTTACCGACCACTCTGGTCGCGAAGTAAGTATGCCGGTTTGTGGCGTTATCACTGTAGGCGAGGACGGCGGCATAGAAAAAGTTGAAGCGGTATTCGATCGATTCACGTCATTCGAGATAGAGACTTAGATCCCTTCCACAAAGCGCTAGCTGGTCTGCGCAGTAAGTTTCTCGATACTAGCCATAGCAGCCACGCTGTGCCGGACCGAACAGATCAGAGATGATTGAATGAGACGGTGGCGTCGATCCTGCTTCACCAACACTGACTCCGATTTTGGACAGAGCCGGTTGCCGCGGTCCGCAAGCATGGCAATGGGCTTCGAAGCAGTCGTGGCCAAGAACTTGGTTAGCTGTGAAACTAGCCGCTGATCAGAACGCTAGTTGGCAACTAAACCTCCATATTGACAACCGAATATTGTTATTGGCGTTGCTCCTAAAGCCATTTGTCTACGTCCTGCTGTCCAATGATTGCCATGATCTCGACGGTTTGCCCCTCGATGCGATAATAAATGCTGCCAGTGCCGCATACACTTCGACGGTAGCCTTCGTGTATGTCATCAACGGCTGGATACAAAAGCGGTTGCGCTGCAAGCTGCTCGAAATGTTCAAAAAACCCGGCGTAATACTCGTTTGCTGCCGCTAAACCCCAATGCTCAAGACCATAAAACCAAATACGCTCTAGGTCAGCCTCGGCTTCTTCTTTAAGCCTATAATTTCCCAATTTGACGGGCTTTCTCATTGAAGCCTTCCAGTATTTCCTCCTTCGTTTTATCTACAAAACCGCTTTGTTCTGCACGGATCAATTTCGCACGGATATATTCAATCTCGCGGCTTCTTTGACGGGCTTTGCGGATTAAATCGTTCACCACATCGCTTTTGCTGGTGTATTCCTTGCTCTCAACTTGGGCTTTGAGCCAGTCGTCATTCGGCGGGGTAAATGAGATGCTTTGTCTTGCCATCGGTTTGGCTTTAAAAATTAATCAGGTGCAATAATACATCAATTATGCACCTCGAGAATAACAACTTACAGATGTGACGCATCTACGAAAATCAAAAGGCTATCCTCTATCCTCGATCAAGGGTATTGCTGCGACAGTTCCTGATTCGCGCTAGGATCAACAATCCTTCAAATATTGAAACCAATCATGCAACGCGAATACGACATCATCATATGGGGCGCCAGCGGCTTTACCGGCAAGCTGGTAACCGAATACATGTCTAAAAATTATGCCTCCGGTAATCTAACCTGGGCGGTCGGTGGGCGAAACCGCTCTAAGCTCGAGTCGATCCTGCAGGGCCAAGACATAAAAGTGCTGATCGCCGACGCACACGACCTGGAGTCGATATCGGCTCTGGTGCGTAAAACCCGGGTGGTACTTTCGACTGTTGGCCCGTATGCAAAATACGGCTCCGAGCTGGTCGAAGCATGCGCTGTCAACGGCACCCATTACTGTGACCTGGCCGGAGAGGTGCACTGGATGCGCGAAATGATCCTTGCCCATAGCGAAGCTGCCGTCGCCAGCGGTGCGCGAATCGTCCACACCTGTGGTTTCGACAGTATTCCGTCGGATATCGGCGTGTACTTCATGCAACAGAATATGCAACAGACCCACGGCGTCTCTGCTCAACACGTGAAATATCGAACCCGCGCATTTAAAGGCGGCTTCAGCGGCGGTACCGTCGACAGTATGATGGCGATGATGGAAGCGGCGCAGACCGATCCCAGCATCATGGAAACCATCGCTGATCCCTACGCCCTTAATGTGAGCTACCGGGGCTTGGATGGCCTGGACTCGAACCAACCTTTTTACGACCAGGACTTCCACGCTTGGGTGGGGCCGTTTGTGATGGCCGCAATCAATACCCGAATAGTGCGGCGCAGCAACGAGCTAATGAACCTGGCATACGGCCGAGAGTTTCGCTACGACGAAGGCACATTAATGAAAGATGGCGTCGGCGGCATGCTCGCCGCTACCGCAATGGCGATCGGAACAAGTGCGGTGAACGGCCTCGCGGCACTCGCTCCTAGCAGAAAAATGCTGCAAAAAGTGTTGCCCAAACCTGGCCAGGGACCCTCCGAGAAGACCATCGAGAATGGCTTTTTTGAAATAGAATTACTGGCAAAACATCCATCGGATAGCAGCAAAGACATGCGCGGCTTAGTGTGTGGAGATCGCGACCCCGGCTACGGCTCAACCGCGAAAATGTTAGCTCAGTGCGCAATTTGTCTGGCCCAGGATGAGCTACCAGTGGCGGGTGGATTCTGGACGCCAGCGAGCGCCATGGGAGAGGCGTTGCTGCAACGGCTGCCAGCAAACGCCGGCGTTACCTTTGAGTTGCTGCAATAGGCACCAGATTGCGTAGATAGATTGCGCCAGCGATCAGCACCATCGCCACAAGCATTAATGCTCCCAGCGTACCACTGAAGTGGCCACTGACATCGTCGATAACTCCCATCCCCAACGGGCCTAACACACCACCTACTTCTGCAGCTGAAAAGAACAAGCCGCTGGCAACACCTGCGCGCTGTTCGCCAATGCCAGGTAGTTCGACCAGGGTCAGCACGAGCACCGTCATCAAACTCGAACGGGCAATACCCTGCAGGATCAAACCCGTGGTCAACGTCAAACCATCACTGGCTTGCAACAGGACGCTGGCAACCAACGCCGCCACACACAAGCCAAGTAAAATGTGGAAGCGTCGCTCGGAGTCGCCAGGCGCGGGATGAGCAACGAACCGAATATGCCGACAAGCATGGGCAGCGCCGCCCAATAGCCCGCTTGCACCGGCGTTTTCCCACCGATGCGCAATAATTCCGGCAGCCAGTTATTCAACCCATGGTTATACAGAAATACGCCGACGTTCATGAGCAATACAACCCGCACAGCAGGTGCGGCAAGGAGTTCTGAAACCACCTGCATTTGCGGCACTCGAGCATGGGGTGTCGCATCTTGCGCACCTTGCAGACCATAGAAGGACGCGATCAGCCACCAGACGATACCCGCCGCGACCGCACACCCGGACCAAAGCAACATTACCGGTCGCCAGTCCATCTCGAACGCAGGCAACAACAAAGAATGGGTCAACGTCAGGCAAATTACGCCGCCGACAGCCGGGCCTGTCATATATATGCCCATGGCCAGACCGCGCTGACTACCGGTAAACAACTCAGCCACCAGAAACGAACCATAGTCTCCGGCAAAGGCGCGTCCAAACGCCGAACCACCAATGAGCAACGCACCGATCAGCAAGGCATTGCGGCCACCTATGCGGTCCAGCAGCATGCCGCACGGTATGGCGGCAAAAATGTACACCAACTGCCAGGCACCCATCAGGCTGCCCATGGCAGCATGGGACATGTTCAGCGATATCTCGATCTGCGCCACCAACGGTGCCACACTGGCAGCGATGAGGCCAAAACTCGCGTACAGCATCTACAGGCCAAACAGCACCCACCAGCGGCAAGGCAGTGGCGCGCTCATTGAGATTTGACCCGGCATATTGTTATCACGTAGTTTCCACATCACCTATAGCCTAATGCTTAAAAAATACGCTGCTCTGGAGAAGTCGAAATGACACTACAAACACTGCGCCCGGATGCATCCACTGAAGAGATCTTAGCGGCACTCGAACGTGACGGTGCGACGATTATCGCCGACATCATAGACCAGGACTTGGTCAAAAAGATGGTCGATGAAGTCAGTCCTTACATTGAGAAAACACCCATGGGCAGGGACGACTTTACCGGCCGTCAGACTCAGCGCACCGGCGCCCTGGTAGCCCGCACGCCCACCTGCCGGGGTCTCATAACCCACCCGACGGTGTTCGGCGCAGCCAAGGCTTTCCTGCAACCATTTACCGACAAAATATTGCTGCACTTGACCCAGACGATTCATATCAACCCAGGCAACCCGGCACAGCCCTTACACCGAGACCGGTTGGCATGGGGGACCCATATTCCGCGAGAGATAGAGCCCCAGTTCAACACGCTCTGGGCACTCACAGATTTCACTTTGGAAAACGGCGCGACCCGTTGCGTACCCGGTAGCCATAAATGGGATTGGCAGCAACGCGCCGAAACGGACCAGATCGTGCAAGCCGAAATGACGGCGGGCTCGGTATTTTTATATACCGGCAGTGTGCTGCACGGCGGCGGAGAAAACCGTTCGCAACAATCCCGCCTGGGACTGAACCTGACTTATACGTTGGGCTGGCTGCGCCAGGAAGAAAATCAATATCTCTCCTGCCCTCCTCATATCGCGAAAGATCTCGACCATCAGCTGCAGGAACTGTTGGGATACACGCAAGGCAACTACGCGCTGGGCTATTTCAGTGATCCAACAGGTATTGGTGCCAAATCGGATATTTTGCCTCCGGAAATGGCCTTAGGCAGGATGCCTGGAAAGGATGCGTCACTTACTTTATCGGAAGGCGAGGCGGTAGACTTTTCTCAGGTAGACCAGTTCTAGCTGGCAAAAAAAGCCCGGATCACAGTCGGTTGGGGACGACTTCAGTGACCCGGGCTTTTTAAAGCTTTCTTCTAATACATCAGCTAGATACGGTCACCCGTGCTAGAGCCAGTTGATGCGACTTGGACACTTTCATCACCCGTGTAATAGCCGGTCAGTCGTGGGTGGTCTACCTTACTAACCAAGTCCTCAACGACGTCGGCAATGCATGCTGCCACTTCTTTATTGTTGCGGATTTGCGAATAGGTCGGGCAGTATTTCTTAGCAACTTTTACGATGCGAGCATGTACGCTTTTGACACCTGCAGCATTAGACAACTCGTTTGCTGAGTAGCTCATCGCGTACTCGCCTGCCAAAGCAGCTTGCCCAAAACCAAGTGATGCAACTCCAAACAAAATTACGATTAACTTTTTCATCTTTTAGTTCCCTAACAATTATTTAAATATGTGCTTTCGCACCTTTTTTGGTTGTTAGCCTGCGCCCGCTTGTTTCTGACGCTTGGCTAATTCGATGGCGTATATCAAGCTTGTCGATAACGTCTGAACCTCTAGTAAGCGTTGTTCAATTCACAGTGTTCGCTCGCTCTTACTTACTAAGATGCGCGGAACATCAGAAGGGTTGCAGCAAAGGAAAAATAATCGAAAGAATTTTGCAGGGACGGCGAGCGACCGAGGGCGAAGGCCAGGTCGAAGACCGTATCCCCACCCGACACTTGGAGCAGCAACGTCCAGGAACCGGTCACCCCAAGAATATAGCCGGCCAACAACTAGGGAGCCGAAATAGAAACAACGAGCCACATGAATACAAGCGAGTAGCGCTCGCGCCACTGCTCTATGAGCAGCAGTTTATTTTCTCTACCAGGTATCTACGTTAGGACGCTTCTTGCCTTTTCGTTGCGGTTTGACCGGTACTGAACGCAACGCGGCTGAGATCCAGTAGCGGCTCTGCGCGGGGTCGATGACGTCGTCGAGTTCAAAATGCGAAGCCATGTTGATCGCCTTACCGCGCTTGTACATGTCGGCAACCATGCCTTCGTAGGTTTCGGCGCGCTCTGCAGGGTCTTCAATCGCCTGTAGTTCTTTGCGATATCCCAGCTTCACAGCACCCTCCAGGCCCATGCCACCAAATTCGCCGGTGGGCCAGGTCACCGTAAACAGCGGCGCCTTGAAACTGCCCCCTGCCATGGCTTGAGCACCCAGGCCATAACCCTTGCGCGTGATAATAGTCATCAGCGGCACGTCGATGTTAGCACTGGTGACAAACATCCTCGCCGCATGTCGCACTACCGCGGTCTTTTCGATCTCAGGTCCGACCATGATTCCCGGGCAATCGCACAATGACAAAATAGGTATGTCAAAGGCATCGCACAATTGCATGAAGCGCGTTCCCTTATCGGCACCCGGCGCATCAATCGCTCCCGACAGGTGCGCGGGATTGTTAGCGATGACGCCAAGCGGCCGCCCTTCGACGCGGATGAAAGCGGTGATGATACCGATACCAAACTCGGCGCGCAATTCCAGCACAGAGTCAATGTCGGCGATGCCGTCAATCACCTCGCGCATATCGTAGTAGCGCAACCGGTTTTCCGGCACGATAAACCGCAGTTTACGTTCATCAGGCGCTTCCCACACTTCTACCGCGCCTTGAAAGTAAGACAGGTATTGCTTGGCTGTCGCCACCGCTTCGGCTTCGTCTTTGACCGCGATATCAACCACGCCATTGGGCACCTGCACATCCATGGGGCCGATTTCTTCCGGACGGAACACCCCTAAACCACCCCCTTCGATCATCGCCGGACCACCAATGCCGATGTTGGACCCTTCGGTGGCAATAATGACGTCACAGCAACCCAGAAGCACCGCATTGCCGGCAAAACAGCGGCCTGTCGTGATACCAACAATCGGCACCAGACCCGATAGCCGGGCAAAGTAGGTAAACGCCCAGCAATCCAGACCAGCGACTCCCGAGCCATCGGTGTCACCGGGGCGGCCGCCACCACCTTCGGCAAACAATATCGTCGGCAAACGGTAGCGCTCGGCAATCTCAAACAGGCGATCTTTCTTGGCATGGTTCTTCATGCCTTGAGTGCCTGCCAGCACCATGTAGTCATAAGACATGATCATGGTGCGGGCTTGTTCGGCTGGAAACAAAGCGCCATTAACCTGACCAAGACCACACACCATGCCATCGCCGGTGGTGTTTTGTATCAGATCTTCCATCGTCCGGCGGCGCCGCTGGCCCGCCACCACCACTGAACCGTATTCAACAAAGGTGCCTTCATCCACCAGATCAGCAAGGTTCTCCCGTGCCGTGCGATGCCCTGTTTTGCGCCGCTTGGCGACCGCTTCGGGTCGGTTTTCGTCATACCCTGCGGCTTTGCGATCAAAAATCTCCTGCAGGTCAGGGCGGATGTAGTCCAGATCAAGCTCAACGGTGTCATCTTCACCATGGGCTTCCACCTCACCTTCTTCGAGAATAATCAACGGATGGCCTTCAAACACCGCGTCTCCCGGCGCCACACCCAGTCGCTGTACAGTGCCACTGACAGGAGATCTGACTTCATGTTCCATCTTCATGGCTTCCATGACGATCACCAGGCGGTCTAGAAAAACCTCATCTCCCGGTTGTACTTCGAAACTCACTACGGTGCCCTGCATGGGGGCGCGTATGGCGACAGTGCCTGCAGGCAAGTCTTCTTCTACCAGGTCTAAAACCTGCAATCCCACGGCACCACTCATCGCCCCGGACTTACCATGCTCAAGTACCGCCAGCGGATCGAGAGGGTTCACTTTGACCCCGGCTAATGTCGCTTCGTCCGCACTGGTCGTCACGGCTGACTCTGGCGCCACCAGATCTGCGATGTTTGCATCGACAAATTGCGTGGTGATCGCACCGCTGACGAAGGCCTCTGTCTTGATGAGCCTTTGTAAAAATTCGATATTGGTCGCCACACCTTGCACGTCGAATTCACCCAGGGCGCGCTCGGCACGACGCACCGCATTTCGGAATTCCGCATCGGGCGAACTGACAATGAGTTTCGCCAACAGGGAATCATAGTTTGGATTGGTGGTATAACCGCTGTATCCGTAAGTATCCGTACGCACGCCAGGACCGGTTGGCACCTCAAACTTAGCCAACCGACCACCGGCAGGTTTTACCGAGCCATCGGCCGCAATGGTCTCCATATTGACCCGCAACTGTATCGCATAGCCGCGGGGCAGCGGAATCTGCGCCTGGCTCAGACCCAGATCACTCAACGTGGCGCCTGCTGCCAGTTTTATTTGCGCCTGCACCAGATCGATGCCGGTGACTTCTTCGGTGACAGTGTGTTCCACCTGCAGGCGAGCATTGGCCTCCATGAAATAAAATGCTTGAGTGTCCACATCGAGCAGAAACTCTATTGTCCCCAAGCCCTTGTATTTCACTGCCTGCCCTAAACATACTGCCGCTGCACAAATCGCCTCGCGTACATCCGCTGGCAGTCCGGGACACGGGGCAATCTCAATGATTTTCTGGTGCCGACGCTGGGCGCTGCATTGCCGCTCCCAGACATGACTGACTTGGCCGCTGCCATCGCCGATGATCTGCACCTCAATGTGTTTGGCGTTATCGACAAACTGCTCCACATAGACTTGTGCAGAGCCAAACGCGGCTTCGGCTTCCGAGGCTGCGCGCGCGTAGGCATCCGCCAATGACCCAGCCTTGCGCACCACGCGCATGCCCCGACCACCACCACCCGCGATAGCTTTGATAATGATCGCAGCACCAGCACTCGCCGCGAAAAATTCAGCTGCTTCATCCAGGCTCACCGCCTTTGACAAACCAGCAAGCACCGGCACGTCGTTTTCCTGCGCCAGCGTCCGCGCTTGAACTTTGTCGCCAAACTGCTGCAATGTGGCAACGTCTGGACCCACAAAAATTAAGCCTCGCGCTGTCACCGCCGCCGCGAAGTCCGCGTTCTCACTCAAGAAACCGTAGCCCGGGTGTATGGCATCACAACCATTGTCTGCAGCCAGGGTGACAATCTGTTCAATGTCCAGGTATGCCCGGACACCGTTACCCGGCAACAACAGTGCATGATCCGCTTGTCGCACATGCAACGAAGCCGCATCGTCTTGCGGATAAATTGCCGTTGTTACAATACCCAGATCTTGAGCCGCACGGGCAATGCGTATGGCGATCTCACCACGATTAGCGATCAATAAATTCTTCATATCCCCCACTTGTGAAACGGTTAATTCTAGTCGAGCTGGCGTTTAACCTCAGCGAGACGTTCTATGCTGGCTAAAGCCTCTGCCTGGTCTGCACTCATGTTACGCACCACGATGTCGGTAAAGCCCAATTGACCAAACTCCGACATCATGTCCACAACCTCGCTGACGGAACCCACCATAAAACTTTCTGGTGGGAAGCCTCTGTATCCTTTCGTTAGATACTTCTCTTTCTCCCGTGCCGCAACCTGCGAATTCTCGGCAATGATAATATCTTTACGGATCGCGACTGCGGTGGGTTTGCGATCATGTTCCGCACAGGCCTGGCGGTATTGATTCAGCTGATCTGCAGCCGCCGCCAGACCCAGACTGGGTGAGGCCAACCAACCATCGGCAAGCCGTGCGGTCCGGTTGATTGCTGCGGTGGCGGTAGAACCCACCCAGACCTCGATGTTCTCTGCTGGTTGTGGACTGATACAAGCATTCTCGATATTCCAGAAGCGCTGGTGCGTAACACGCTCACCCCGCCAGAGTGCCTGCATGATGGCAAGCGCGTCTTCAAACATGGGCACGCGCAATTTATGCGTGACACCCAGACCGGCACTTTGCCTGTCATCTCCACCCAGGGCGCACTGCAAAATGAACCGCCCTTGTGCTATCGCCGCCAGGGTCGCGATTTGTTCCGCCAGCAATACCGGATTCCACAGAGGCAGCAGATACAAGGCACCCGCTGGTTTGGTGCCCCATTCAGCCAGCATGCGGCCCAATATGGCGCTGTTCTGGAAATAAGGTGTCGGTGTTACGTGATGATCGCCAACAAACAGGCTGTCCAGATCGGCAGCCCTGGCCGCTGCAGTGCGCTCGACCATGTTACGTACGCCAAGCCGCGGGTCTGCAACGGAATAACTGGAGCACACCGAAATACCAATTCGCATATCACGCCCTTTCGCCAATGTCTCAGGTGGGATGCAAAACTAGCACAGGTGCAAGTCGCCGACTATGTACCGAACTCTGCCCAGATCGAATTACAGTCGGTAAATTGATGCGTCACGAGTTGTTGATCGTCGAACAGAAAATCTGCCACCACCGGCGATGTGAAGTCACCGGCTAACAAACGCGGCAACCAGATCTGGTCATCAGGCCACATCTCATCATAAGGAATGTCCGTCAGCGGACACCAGAACGGTTTTGCTTCCGGGCTTTCGGTCAAGGTGCCACTGAATTGACTCGCGGTTAGCGCGAAACCCAGCCATTGCGGTCCATTGCGCTCCACAAAACGCATCTCAACCCCCACCCGAGGGTTGCTGACACGCAAACCCACTTCCTCAAATAACTCACGGCAGGCACAATCGACGATGCCTTCGTCAGGCTCCAACTTGCCGCCCGGGGCATTAATTTTACCGACGCCATGACCGGTTTTCTTGTGTATCAACAGCACCTGGTCGTCGCGCACCACAAATATCAGCGTGCCGATAAACTCCGGCTGCCAATCGGTCACCCAGGGCGTCGCTAACACCAGCGAGCTTGCCTCGTTCAAGCTTCAAGCACTTCGTTTTGCTGCACATCTTGACCTTTTTCCAAATCCCGACCAGTGTACATCAGCATCTGTTCTGACGAGGGTCAATGGCAACCATCGAAGTGCTCAGCGAAGACATCACCTCTTTAGGTGTGGACGCCATCGTCAATGCCGCGAATGCAGGCCTGTTAGGCGGCGGTGGTGTCGACGGCGCCATACATCGCGCCGCAGGCCCGGAGTTGTTAGCCGCATGCTCCGAGTTAGGCGGTTGTCAGACCGGTGCGGCTAAAATTACCCCGGGCTTCAATCTGCCCGCCCGCTACATCATTCATACCGTCGGACCCGTCTGGCAAGGCGGCACCCACGCCGAGGCCACGTTGCTCACATCCTGCTACCGCGCCAGTTTGCAACTCGCCGAACAGCACCAGTTGCGATCCCTGGCATTTCCCGCGATCAGCACCGGCGTTTATGGATACCCGAAAGACCAGGCGTGTGAGATCGCCTTGCTCAATGCACGCAACTGGCCGGGCACGCTACCCGAGCGAATCGTTTTTATCTGTTTTGACGCTGAAACACTCGAACTTTACCGCTCCGGCACGGGATGAGAGGCGATGGCCATCGGTCTGGCGAGAACCTGCAGGGTGAAGCTCAGGGCACGCCCTTGATTGGCAATGATCTGTGCCTGACATCAGTGCCGGTGGTCGATCTGATCGTCGGCTCGTTAAAGGCCAGAAGCCTGTTCCGCATGGAGATAGAAGACAATCAACCGGTTCAGTCCGAAACACTGATCAGCAGCCTCTCACTAGCTGGGTAACACATTCTGTGTTGATTATCTCAACAGGCGTATCGGTCGGTCAGCGCCGTATATATTCGCCGCGGCAGGTCGGCGGGGTCATCTTGCAGAGCCGCCAATATCTCCACCAGATGCTCATTATCTTCGCGACCTTGCCATAATTTGCGATATTCACCGGTCTGATAGCCATTATTCTGGCGAAACTGATTCAGCACATTCTTGCCTATGTACATGGCAAACAACTCCTCGTAGGACATCGGTAACGTTTGCATGGCCTGCATGAATGGCGCTAAGTCAAAACCGCGGTTGGCAAGAGTGGTCTCGGCAAGGTCTTCTATTGCCAGACGAAAAGCAGCGGCGTCCGCCGAGCCAACAGCTTCCACCTGACTCAATGTAATACCCACTTCATCGGTCAGGGTTTCTGCGCGGAGCATTTCACTAAGCCCGAAGTGCCATATATCCACCAGCTCAAGTTTGACCTGCGCTAGATCCGGCACCTGCTTCTTCCACCACTTCCAACCAAAGTGGTCCAGCATTTCCGCGCATTCGACCCACACCGCACGGTAGTACGCATAGTTTTGTGTACGCCATTGCGGATGGACCTGTTGATTATGTTCTTCCTGCATTTTTACCATGGTGTTAAGCATGGCTATCGCCTGGTCGTCGTCGTGTTGCTCTGTCATCTCATCAAGAATGTTGCTAGCCAAGGCAGATTATGGGGTATTCTTTGCCACATGGCCAAAAAGCCAATTACCGCAATGCTTATGCACCCCATCGTTAAAGATGAACTGTTCCGGCAAGATCATCTCGACACTCTGATGCGTATCAGCAATCTTGTTTCACCAGAACCATTCCGCGAGTTCGAAGACATCTCGCCGTATTTGCCCCAAATCGAAGTGCTGGTGACGAGTTGGGGCTGCCCACCCATAGACGAAGCGTTTATCGGACAAGCGCCTCGCCTGAAACTCATTGCCCACCTGGCCGGGTCCGTCAAAGGCTTCATCGACGACGCAATATTCAGACGTGGCATTCTGGTGGTGAACGCAGTCGCCGCCAACGCGGTGCCGGTCGCGGAATACACCCTCGCCGCCATCCTGTTCGCCAACAAACAGGTCTTTCGATTAAATCAATTTTATCTCGAGTACAAAGAAAATCGGGCGCCGTGGTCAAAAGAGGCACCCAACGTTGGCAACTACAATAAGACCGTTGGCATTATCGGAGCCTCACACGTGGGTCAGCTGGTGATTGAGCACCTGCAGAACTTCGACGCCCGCGTATTGCTATACGACCCTTATACAACACCGCTGGAGGCCCGCCACGCCGGCGCGCACAAAGTTGGCCTAACAGAACTATTAAGTCAATCGGATGTGGTGAGCGTGCATGCGCCATTGCTGCAGGATACTCGCGGCATGATCGGCGCACGCGAACTCGCGCTGATGTCTGATGGAGCGACACTCATCAATACCGCTCGGGGCGCAATCGTTGATCAATCTGCCCTCGAAGCCGAACTGGTCAGCGGCCGTTTGTCAGCAATTCTCGATACCACCGAACCGGAAGTGTTGCCACCCCACAACCCCCTCTACAAACTGCCTAATGTATTTCTTACCCCCCACATCGCCGGTTCTCTCGGCGATGAGACCCAGCGTCTCACCGACTACATCGTGGCAGAACTTGAACGCTACGGAAAGGGCATGGCGTTGCGCCACCAGGTCAAGCGGGAACATCTGGCAAGACTGGCTTGACTTCATTGGTGCACACGAATTTTTTAAGCGAGATGTTATGAAGGATTTTATGGAACTGGCAGAACGCGCCTGGCACGGCCAGCTCGATCTCATGTTCGAACACCACCCGGTGCATTCCGTCTATGCCGGCGCCACGGAAATCGAAGACGGTTTGCTGGCCCTCAAGGGCATTGCCTGTATCTACATTATCGATACTGGTGATGGTCTGGTAATGCTCGACGCGGGCTCTGTTCTCGACATTCAGCGTACCCACCAGGCAGTGCGCGAATGGCGACCCGACACGCCTCTGAAGATGGTCATTTTTTCCCACCACCATGTCGATCACATATTCGCCACAGGGCCGTTTACCGAAGAGGCTATGGCTCGAGACTGGCCCCTGCCCGAAGTGATCGCGCACAATATGACGCCTGCCCACTTCGACCGCTACAAAAAAACTCTGGGTTGGAACACCGCCATCAATCGGCGTCAGTTCGCCATTCATGCACCTAACTTTCAATGGCCAGCAGACTATCGCTACCCAGATACGGTTTACGAACACACCCTGACACGCCAAGTCGGTGAGCTGACATTTGAGCTGCACCATGCCCGTGGTGAAACCGATGACCATACCTGGACGTGGATCCCACAACGCAAGATCATCATGCCCGGCGACCTCTTCATCTGGGCTCTGCCCAATGCCGGAAACCCACAAAAAGTTCAGCGCTACGTCAGTGACTGGGCGACCAGCTTACGCGACATGGCAGCGCTGCAAGCCGAGCTGCTGTTGCCCGGCCATGGCTTTCCTATTGTCGGCGCCGAGCGGGTACACCAGGCACTCACAGATACAGCCGATCTGTTAGACGACATGGAAGACCAGGTGTTACACGGCATGAATGCAGGCCTGACCCTGGACGCTATCTACCAGCAGGTGGCGCTTCCGACCGAGCTGATGCAGCGGCCTTACCTGCGCCCCATCTACGACGACGTGCGCTTCCTGATACGCATGATCTGGCGCCGATACGGCGGCTGGTGGGACGGTGAATACGACAATCTGTTACCCGCCAGCAAAGCCGAATTAGCGGCCACCTGGCTGGATCTGGCCGGCGGCCTGGAAACCGTGCTCGCGCGTGCAGAAACCGAGTTGGCCGAGCGGCCGGAAATTGCCAGCCATTTAGTCGAAAGTGCTTATCACGCAGCCCCGGATGATCCACGGGTGCACGAAGCACGGGCCAGAATCTATCGGGCTCGTTCTGCGCAACAGTCCTCATCCATGGCCCGCAACATCTTCAACCATGCAGCGATGTCCAGCGACGCCGGGGTTAGAGATCTCGCCTCCCGGATAGAACCTTAAAGCTAATTGCCTTGCGCCTTGTGACCTGGCGCGTTGCCGGTCACAATCCAACTTAGATTCAACGTTGCAGTATCCATTCATGTTCCAATCTCTGCCGGTGTTGCCGCTCAAAGATACCGTTGTCTACCCGCATATTGTGGTGCCTCTATCTGTTGGCAGGGCGCGATCCATGGCCGCCATCGACGCCGGCATCGAAGAAGGCCGTCAAATTATCGTGGTAGCGCAGAAAGATCCCAGCGTCGAAGACCCAGGCCTCGATGACCTGCACAGTGTTGGCACTATCGCTAAAATCACCCGGGTAGAGAAACGCGACAAAGGTGCTCAGGTCATTGTGCAGGGCGACCGGCGCGTGCGTTTGATCTCAGAAATTGAACGCGATGACTACCTGATCGCGTCGGTGGAGCACCTGGTCAACCTCGAACATGCAGAAAATGGTACCGACGCGCCGGAAATAGACGCCCTGGTCCGCGTCAACCGTGAGCTCGCCCAGAGCATTGCCGCACTTTACGATACGGAAAATGGCGGTCAGATCTACCAGCAACTGATTGGCCACATCGCCGATCCGGTGATCCAAATGTACCGTATCGCTTCACTTGCCAACCTCAATCTTTCCCAGGAACAAGCGATACTGGATTGCGAAACCACCCTGCAGCTCATGCAGCAGGTAAACAGCGTATTGGCCCACGAACTTCGGGTCACTGAGCTGAGACGGGAAATAGCCGAACAGGCTCGGGGCGACATCGAACAGCAACAACGCGAACACGTCTTACGTCAACAGAAGCATGCGATCGAGCATGCTCTGGGTGAAAGTGGCGAGGACGAGGAAGTCGCCGAACTGCGCCAACAGTTAAAAGACGCGCAATTACCCGAAGCGGTCAACGACGAAGTAGAACGCGAACTAAAACGATTCGCCCGGCTTTCTCCCAACGCTCCGGAGTATCAAGTTGCCCGGGGTTACCTGGAACTTGTTGCGGAGTTGCCTTGGCACGCCACGACCGAAGACAACCTCGATCTCAAACATGCCCAGGCCATCCTCGATGAAGACCACTACGGTCTGGAGGAGGTCAAGGAGCGCATCCTGGAATCTCTGGCGGTTATGCAGCTCAACCCAGAGTCAAAAGCGCCGATCATTTGCTTCGTCGGCCCCCCGGGGGTCGGAAAAACTTCCCTGGGTCAATCTATCGCTCGTGCCATGGGGCGCAAGTTTGAACGCCTGAGTCTCGGCGGGCTGCATGATGAAGCCGAGTTGCGTGGCCATCGCAGGACTTATATAGGCTCTATGCCGGGGCGCATTTTACAGAGCCTGCGCCGGGCAGAAGTGATCAACCCGGTCATCATGTTGGACGAAATCGACAAGCTTGGTCGGGATTATCGCGGTGACCCTTCTGCTGCATTGATGGAAATTCTCGATCCTGCACAAAACAAAGAGTTTCGCGACAACTACCTCAATCTGCCTTTCGACCTTTCTAAAGCGATGTTCATCACCACCGCCAACACCCTGGAGGGCATTCCCAGGCCCCTGTTGGATCGCATGGAAGTAATGGAAGTCAGTGGCTATTCAGACATGGAAAAGAAAGCCATCGCCACCAATTATCTGATACCCCGTCAGCGCACCGAAGCCGGGCTGTCTGAAACCCAACTTGTACTGAGCGACGCGGCTTTGCACAAGATCATCCGTCACTACACTCGGGAAGCTGGTGTCAGGGAGTTGGAGCGTGTAATCGGTCGCATATCCCGCAAACGCGCCCGACAGGTGGTCGAGGGTGAATCTTGCGAAGATCTCATCGATGCCGAACACCTGGATGATCTGCTGGGGCCTGAAAAATTCAAACGCGATGCCAGCAGAAAACAGCAACATGCCGGCGTCGCTGCGGGCCTGGCGTGGACCGAAGCGGGCGGTGATGTGCTCTACATTGAGGCGACTTTAACACCGAAAGAAGAAAAAATTATCCTCACCGGCCACCTTGGCCAGGTTATGCAGGAGTCCGCCAAAGCGGCTCGAAGCTACATCTGGTCTATTGCCGACCAAATTGGTATTACGCAAAAGGTAATCGAGCAGCAAGGCATCCACATCCACGTGCCCGCCGGCGCCGTACCAAAGGATGGACCTTCTGCCGGGGTTACCATGGCCACCGCCATCGCCTCCGCCTACAGTGGCCAGGCCACCCAGCCGCACATCGCCATGACCGGGGAACTCACATTGACCGGGCTGGTTCTACCTGTCGGCGGCGTGAAAGAAAAAATACTTGCGGCGCATCGTGCAGGTTTCACCCATATCATCCTGCCTAAGGATAACGAAGCAGATCTGCGCAAACTACCGGATACCGTGCGAGCAGATCTGACCATCACCCTGGCAGAAACCCTGGCCGATGTCCTCGCCGAAGCTATCCCGGGATTGCCACCGCAAAACAGCGGCTGATGATGTCTGCGCTGGCAAGCTATCTCAGCGGCGTCTTCCTCGAAGGTTTGTTGATCGGCTTCATATTCTGGTTTATCACCTACATCACCATCGAAAGCAGCAGCCTCTTCGGGGCGCTGCGTGCCGGTCTCATTTCTGAAGCCTTCGGCAACATACCGTACCTTTGGGGTTTACCAGCGACCAGCCCGCCGAGCATGCTCATGAGCCTCCTTGCTGCGATATTTTTTGTTCGGCTGATCGTGCGGGTAGGCGAGCTCAGTGCCGTCAAGTCCACCTATGGCATCGTGATGTGTTACTTCATATTGACCGCGCTGGTCACCTGCAACGCGTAAATTCAAGCACCGCCCTGCCACCAAATTCCTGCCTGTCAGTTTCCTTCTATCTCGTCCAGCAACGCCTCAAAAGTGTCGACCCTTGTCGCCAACGAAGCAATCGTCTGCTGCCAGAATTCCGGCGCATCGAGACGCACATCCAGGTGTTTGGCCGCCAGATCTTCCGCCGTCATGCGCCCGGTATCACGCAGCAACGCAACATATCGGTCGTAGAAGTCTGCTCCAAACTGCTGCCTGCGGGCGTACACGCCTAAGCTGAACAAGTAACCAAACAAATAGGGAAAGTTATAGAAACTCAAGCCGGAGATGTAGAAGTGCAGCTTGTTAGCCCAGAACATGGGGTCGGGTTCGGCTAAAGCATCGCCATACCAAGACTGCCATGACTCGCTCATGAGATCTTTGAGCTCCTGGGGTCGCAGCGGGCGCTCTTTGCGGGCTTCGTAGAAACGCTGCTCAAACTCGAAACGCATCGGGATATTCAACAGAAATGCAGTAAAGGCGCTCATCTCCTCCCACACGATATCGAGTTTTTCCTGCTGCGATTCGGAACGTGCCAACAAGGCATCACGAACCAAGGTTTCCGCAAACGTACTGGCAGTCTCAGCCAACGACATACCATAGCTCAACTGGCTGTCCGGTAGGTCTCTCATCACCCAGGAGTGCAGCGCGTGACCGAGTTCGTGCGCCAGGGTTATGACGTCGCTCTGTCCGCCGGTGAAAGTCATATATACCCGCGGCGAGCGCGACTTGGCGAAACCGGTACAATGTGCGCCAGGTGCCTTATGCGGCCCGACAGTGCCTTCCACCCACCGATTAGCAACCATCATGCGCACAAACTCTTCCATGCTCTTATCAACCTGGCCGAACGCCTCAGCGATGATATCTATCGCTTCGTCAAATTGAATGGGCTGGCCGCTATTGCCCCCAACAATCGGTGCTGGCGCACGTAGATCCCACGGTCCGAAACCCTCCTTGCCATAGGCTCGTGCCTGCAGTCGCGCGGCACGTTGCGCCAACGATTTGGTATCACCGGCGACCTCCAGCAAGGTGTCCAAGGTCTGCCGACTGATCCGATTCATATGCACCGGCGCATCGAGAAAGTGCACGTTCGCGCTGCGACTGCGTTGCTTACACATCTCCAATCGCCAACCCGCAATAGCATTCAAACCTGCCGCACAGCTTTCTTCATGCGCTTGCCATGCCGTGTTGATCGCCGACCACGCTGCCTGACGCTGGTGATCATCGACGCTCATCAGCAGCCCGCTGGCCTGGGCCACACCCATTTTACTCACCTCATTGCCAACCATGACATTACACTCAAGAGATCCCGCGATCTGGTCATAGAGATTGCCCCAGGCGTGAATGCCATCCTGAGATAGACCATTTACCAGGCTTTCTTCCGCCAGAGTAAGGTTCTCGTGCTTGGCCTTGCGGGCGTGATGGACCTTGAAAGCCGATGGCGCAACATCCGCATCCGCCAGATAAACTTCAATCACTTGTTCGCTGGCATCGTCAATGAATTGCGACAACGGCTCTAACAAATCACCAAATCGCTTGCGGTAAGCCTGCAATCCACCATTGAGTTTTTGCGCACCGTCGTGCTGGCTGTCTACAGACAAAATACAGTTTGCAAAGGTGGAAACATTTGACAACAGCTTGCCGCCGGCCTGTCCCAGTTTGGCGATCTGCTGTGCGGCATCTACAGATTTGGCAGCATCCGAGGACAGAAGCGGGTTAAGGGCTTCCACCTGATCCAGTAATGCATCTAACGCGGTCAGATCCGCGAGAAGCTTTTCATCATCAACATTGGCATATTCACTACTGAGGTCCCAGGCAGGACCTGCTACGGCTGGGGAAGCAGACATGGTCATTCGATCCTTGCTTTTTTAGGCTGCATTAGACCTCATCGGACCTGAAGGTCCAATAGCTGTTGGCAAAATAGTTGGCGGTCGCTGCAGGGAATATGCCCACTGCCTGCGCCAGTAATTCAGGCTGTTCCGGAAATAACCAACGCACCAACACAAACGATGAGAAGCTCACGGCCAGAGTCAGCAGAGAAACTATATTGAATTTTAAACCCCGCACCCGTTTGCGTGCCCGGATGTGGCGATCGCGAAAAGTCCAATAATTATTAAGAAAAAAATTCCAGATGATGGAGATCTCGATAGCCAGGGCAGAACTGATATAAGGATCTATGCCCGCCCATCGCAAACCCTGGAAACAGCTGAGATTCACCACCACACCGGTAAGACCCGTGAGCGCAAATTTGATAAATGTCTTTCGCGACAACAGGCGCAACCACCATACATGCAGAAAAAATTCGATGACATCGGCTCGTCCCAACTTAGTCTGACCAGCCTGACGATCGGTGAATCTAATCGGGATCTCGGTGATATTGGCGCTAGTGATCATTAAGGCATGCAGCAATGCCACCTGGAATACATATCCTTGCGCACGAAAACGAAGCGGTAACGCTCGTCTCAAGGCGGCAACACGAATGGCTTTAAATCCTGCGGTGCAATCACTCACTGCATAAATACCGGCTATGTAACGTGCGCTCAGGTTGCCCCAGCGCGACAACAAACGCCGCCAGGGATTCCAACTGTGATCAACCTCGCCACCGGCGACATAACGTGAACCAATGACCACGTCGGCTTGTTTTAAAGCCGCCAGCAAGCGTGGCACATCTGTTGGCGCATGCGAGAAATCTGCATCCATCTGCACGACAACATCAACATCGAGGGTCTCGAGCACATAGTTAAAGCCGCGTGTATAGGCCGATCCCAGACCCTGCTTATCACCGGACAGGAGCAACACACGTTCATCGCGCTCGGCAATCGAGGTAACAATGTCTGCAGTGCCATCCGGAGACTTGTCATCCATCACCAACACATGCCCGGTTATCGGTAGGAGACCGTCGATCACCACCAGAAGTTGTCGCAGCATCTGGCCAATATTGCTGACTTCGTTGTATGTGGGAATGATCAGACAAACCGACGTAATGGGTAAGAGATTTTGTATGTTGGTCTTATCGGTCACGGTGCATTGCTTGTTCAGAATCGGTTGCCAGGTTAGCCTGTTTGTTGACGGACGATCAAAGCTTGGCAATAAGGATAATAACAATGCACAGCAAAACCTTCTCGATCTATCTACTGGCCATCGCAGGGATTTTGGGGGTCTACAGCGCGAAAGCTCTGGCAGCGAGTGACGCTGAATGGTTTACCTCAATAAACGCATCCCTCGGCCTCGCCACCGTCGACAATATTACCCACCGCGGCAGTATCGGTGCTGGTTTGCCAATCGGTAACGACATCGATGGTGCGATAAAAGACCGTGAAACCGACGACTTTACGGCAGGCGTCGGTCTCGCCCTCGGCCGTCGCATGGGTTACTGGAATGTCAGCGCCGAATATATCTGGCGGTATCGCACAGATTGGGATGTCGTTGTTGCCACACCGTCAATCCAAACCATTACCAATGTCTTTTCCAACGTCGAATCCAGCACTTTGATGCTCAACGCAGCAAGACGTGGCCCGATCTCGCAATTCTGGTCCTGGGAACTTGGCGCCGGCATTGGCTTGGTCAGGAACAGCCTTGAGTCCGAGTACATTGAACGAGCCGTGCCAGGAGTTACCCCTGAACAGAAGTTTCGTGACAATTCCAGCGACACCGAATTTTCTTACAACGTCTTCGCCGGCATCACCCGAGATCTTGGTGGCCCATGGACGCTGAACATCCGCTATCGCTACATCGACTTTGGCGAACTGACCGCAGGACCATTCCCTGACCGCAACGCAAAAGTCTATGGCGACCACAGCTCCCAGGAACTGCAATTCTCCCTCGAATGGGATCTGTAGGTAGAAGTGGAGAGACTTATACATTTGCGTACTGCAGTGCGTTACCTTGTTTGCCCACTATTTCGGTGACGCCCGAATGGCGCAGGCAGTAGGCCATTTTCTGTGCTATGTGAACGGGTTGGCCTAGTGCTGCAGCGAGTTCCCGGGTGCCGAAGGGTTCAACCAATTCCGTCTGCAGAAAGTCGTACAAATCTGTCACCACATTCAAACGGATGCCGTCAGCGATGCTGATCAAGCGCCGCTCCTGGACGCGCCAGCCACCCCGCCGTCGGTTCTTTTTCGGGTCGTAATGTCGCAGTTCCTGTTCTTCCGTGAGCACCACTTCGACAGAAAAATTCGGATGATTGAGCAATTTGGGCAGGTACACGAGTTCATTGACGATATGCACAAGCTCGCCGTGTTTGGGTGATTTACGCACGGTCGCCTTTGCGCCCGGTTCTTCAGGCTGCTTGATGATGGTTGTGTTTTTCGCTATCGGATGCACCAGCACAACGGGTCCCACATCCGCCAAGGCCGCCATTTTCCGGCCCAGGCCGCTGAAGCTGCCGGTTTGTATTTCATACATCACGCCGTTGCGCACCGCGTCTGCAACAAATGTCTGCACGGGCACCTCTGCCTCACCACCGTTAGCCACATAGGCAGCTTTCAGCGCAGCATGCAGGGGACCTTCATTGAGAATACCGATGGACATCGCAGGACGGAGACTAGCATACCTGCGGCTTGCAAATGGTTGCTCATCGCCTCGGCTATGCCATACTCAGCGGCCAATTGACGACACTTTCCTGGAGACGGATATGAGCGCAGATGGCACTTGGAATACCACTATCAACACCCCGATGGGCGCACAGAACGGGACGCTTTCTCTGTCCGTCGACGGCACCGCGTTGAGCGGCAAGATGTCCAGTCCACAAGGCGATATGGAAATAATGGACGGCGCTGTCGATGGTGAGACTTTAACCTGGAAGGCAGACATAACATCACCGATGGCCATGACCCTGGAATTTACCGCCACCGTCACCGGCGACGAGATTGGCGGCACGGTCAAGCTCGGTGCCTTTGGGGATGCTACCTTTTCTGGTACCCGCGTGTAGGCTCTCCGGGACACGTTAAGCAAGTATGAGTTGGCAAGATGAGATCGACGAGCTACATGCGCGCGAGGCTCTGGCATTCAAGATGGGTGGCGAGGAAAAAGTCGCCCGCCAACACGAATTTAACAAGCAGACAATTCGCGAGCGCATTGACGCCATCAGCGATAATGGCAGCTTCCACGAGATTGGCAGTCTTGCCGGTGTCGGCGAATACAATGAAGACGGTTCGCTAAAAGCTTTTACCCCTTCAAATTTTGTATTCGGCACCGCCGAGATCGATGCTCGGCCAATTATCCTATCCGGTGATGACTTCACCGTACGCGGCGGTTCCGCCGACGCCTCTATCGCCGGAAAAAGAAACCGCGCCGAAGGCCTGGCCCTGGAACTCAGATTGCCGCACATACGCCTGGTGGATGGCATGGGCGGCGGCGGTTCGGTAAAAACCATCGAAACTGCCGGTAGAACATACATACCGGAACTACGCGGCTGGGAAACCGTGCTCGCACACCTCGGCGTGGCGCCTTCGGTGTCTCTTGCGCTGGGGTCTGTGGCGGGTATTGGCGCTGCTCGAGTCGCCACGTCACACTACTCGGTTATCATCCAGGACAGCGCGCAGATGATGATTGCCGGCCCGGCACTGGTCAATTGGGCAAGTCTTGGCAACGTCAGCAAGGAAGAGCTGGGGGCGTCAAAAATTCACACCCGCAATGGCGCCATCGACGATGAAGCCAGCAGCGAAGCTGAAGCCTTCGACATGGCCAGGACATTCCTGTCTTACCTGCCTACCAGTACCGACGACCTGCCACCCACCATCACCTGCCTGGACGACCCGGAGCGCAGCGATGAAAAGTTGCTCGACCTGGTGCCAAGAGATCCGCGCAAGGTCTACAAGATGCACCAGCTGCTAGAATCCGTGTGCGATCAGGGTTCATTTTTTGAGATAGGGCGTAAATGGGGTCGTTCGATCATCACCGGGTTTGCCCGCTTCAACGGCATACCGGTGGCAATCTTTGCGGAAAACCCGCGGATTTACGGTGGCGCATGGACCGCGGATGCTTCGCGCAAGCTGACCCGATTTTGCGATCTGGCGTCTACCTTTCATCTGCCGCTGATTCACCTGGAAGATTGTCCAGGCTTCCTGATTGGTAAACAGTCAGAAGAAGAAGCGACCATACGCTATGGCTCCACGGCATTGGCTGCACTGGGCCAGGCAAATGTACCCTTTTGTTGCATCGTGATACGCAAAGCCTTCGGCGTGGCCGGCGCTGCCAATCATAAACCAGGGGCGCACCATTTGCGTGCGGCCTGGCCTTCTGGAGACTGGGGTTCGCTACCCATTGAAGGGGGCATCGAAGTCGCTTACAAAGCTGAGTTGGCCGAGGTGGATGATTACGATGAGCACCTGGCCAAGATCAAAGATCGGCTCAACAAACTACGCTCACCGTTCCGTTCTGCGGAGTTCTTCGAAATTGAAGAGATTATAGATCCACGCAACACCCGCAGTTATCTATGCCGCTGGGCGAAGCTGGCCAGGGCTGCTTCAAGAGCCGACGCGCCTCAGTTCTGGTATCGGCCCTAAGTAGCAGAAGAGGACCAACCGTGGCCAAAGAGTATCGCCAACATTCGTTTCAACGCCCTCCCGGGGCAACCGAAATACTGCTTGTTCGGCACGGCGAATCACGCCCGGCCAGCGCGGATAACCCTTTCCCTCTGGTAGATGGTCATGGCGATCCGGAGCTACACGCCAACGGCAGGACGCAAGCTCAAAGAGTGGGCGAACGCCTGAAGAATGAAGCCATCGACGCCGTCTATGTGACCAATTTGAGACGTACCGTAGAAACAGCCAAGCCTTTGTGTACGCACCTGGGTATCGAGCCTCGGGTTGAGGCCGATCTGCGCGAGGTCTTTCTCGGCGACTGGGAAGGTGGGCTACTGCGCATGAAAGCCGCGGACAACGATCCCATTTTTCTGCAGATGCGCGCAGAGCAACGCTGGGATGTGATTCCCGGCGCCGAAAGCTGGGAGGCGATCAACGAGCGGGTGACCCGCGGCCTGACCAATATCAAAAACAACCACCCTGATGAACTAGTGGTTGCGGTTGTGCATGGCGGTATCATCGCTCACATCGTCGCTCATGCCAGCGGCGCCCGACCTTTTGCATTCAATGGTGCGGACAATGGATCGATAACTCATATCGTGATGGTCGAAAACGATATCCTGGTGCGTCGTTTTAACGATGCTTCCCATCTTGCTGACACGCTCCACGATGGCAGCGGCCAATTAACCTGATACTGGACAATGGTGATGCCAAGCATAATGAAAATCTTCGTTGTCGGCCTTGTCTTAGTCGGCTTACAAGCTTGTGGTGGACCGATTGGTCCTTTGCCAGGTGGCAAACTGAGCGGCACAGTGCACACCGACCAGGTCGAAAGCTGGTCCTTTGCCACGGACATTGAGGTTGCCCAACTGGAATCCCAACCCGCAGACCCGCACTCCATTAATGTCTGGGTCGGCGTCGTCGACGATCAGTTATACATACCCTCTTCATTGATCTTCGGTGCGGAAAATCCTCAAGACCGCGAATGGGTGCGCTACGTCTTAGCCGACCCCAGGATTCGTCTGCGCATCGAAGACCGTGTTTACCCACTTAACCTCGAACGCGTGCTGGAGGAGGATACGATCAACAAGGTAAAAAACGTGTTGCTGGCAAAATACGCAGAACAGACCACTGAACAAACCGACCGGGCCTGGGTGTTTCAGGTCAGCAATCGCTAGTTTGATCACCCAGTGGAGAGCGTTGTAACAAGCGCAGAATCAGCGCCTGCAAATGCGCTAGCAATTTCTCCGAGCGGCCAGACTTCTGCAACCCGCGCATGATTTTCGCCAACGGCGAACGAATTTCCTCCGGGATGGTGTCCATCAGGTTTTGCTGATCGCCAAGGCTGGTCGATAAAGAAGCGCGCAGTGCGTGATTGCGCTCCTGCACCAAGTGATGATGCACCCAGGCCCTGCCAAGCATTACCCACGGAAAATTAACCGCTTCGATCGGCCCCACATGTAGTGTGCGACCACCAAGGGAACTGCCGAGCACCCGGGTCTTTGCCAACTCATCAGCGCCGAACCAACTACCGATCCCACCGACAACTGCACCTATACCGGCACCGAGCAGCAAAGTCGCGCCACCAACCAGAGCGTCAATTCCCAAACCAGCAATAGCGCCGGTCATGGCACCTGTGATGAGCAACTGTGTCTTGCTCAAGCCGAATAACTCCCAACCTTCGCTGGTGAACAAATCTATATTCAACAACGCCAGCGCCGGCTCATCTCGCTGCAATCTGTCGTGGCGATAATAGCCTTGCACAATAGTGCGGGCACGTTGTTCCCGGTGTCGAATGCGGCCTAATAAATTTTCCGTCAGAACTTCACCCAGAGCCCCTGCATCGCCATCCGCTTCGAGGACGCGTTGTTCGGTAAAGGTCAGGCAATCTATCAGCATGCTGGAGATTTCAGCAGCACTGCGCTGCAGCCGGCGACGATATTCATCTTCCAGCGCCGCAATGGCATCATCCATCTGAGGTCGCCAGGTTTCATCGAGTTCCGCAAATGCACGCAACAGATTAACCCGGGCGGGAAAGTCTGCCTGCATTGCATCAAATACCCGCACGATGGAAAAATACTGCCCCAGCGCGCGCCGCCAGTCAGCCAGGTAGTCGCCTTCGCCGATCAGGTTGATCAAGGCCATGCGCGGTTGGCCGGTCCACTGCAGAATTTGCATTTCAACTTCAAATTCCGCGCCATAGGGCTTACTACCATCTACGACGTAAAGAATACCCGCACCATCTACAATCGGGCGCAACAGTTCACACTCGTCATGAAACCGCGCATCCCCTTCATGCTCATCAACGAAAGAACGCACCAAACCAGCACGGTCGCTGGCGTTGGCGGCTTGTGATTCAAGCCAATTCAAGACGGCCTTGCCACGCTGAAACCCCGGAGTATCTACCAGTGTGTACAGAGGTTTGTTATCCAGGGAAAAGGTATAGCGGGAAGCCCGATGGGTAGTTCCCGGGGTTGCGCTTATCGCGATACGTTCATCTTCCGCAAGAGTTGCGACGATGGAGCTTTTGCCTTTGTTGGGATGACCGACCACGGCAAAGGTTGCGGTCATGCCAGCACCTGCGCATCACCGGTAACGTACACACGAGGGTCACCAAAGCTGGCGATGGCGCTGCGCCAGATTGCCAGATCTGTTGCATTCACTACCTGCCCAGCCAGGCCTAGTGGCGCCACAACAATGGACCCCTGGGTACCAAGGCGCTCACGAATGAACGCCAGCAAATCGTTAAACTCCAGCACGGGTGGTTCCCAACCCTTGATGAACACGACTAGTTTGTCAGCGCCAGGCGTTATCTTTTCCACGGCTAACTGGCGCAACGCCTCGCTGTCGCCACTAGCCAACTCTATGATGCCATGCTGCGCGTCAACTGCACCGCTTCGACACGCTGCATTCCATATAACGACAGCAGCGCCGTGCAGATCTATCGATTCCGCACCGCCCTCAGCAATCGGGGATTCTGCCTCAATTGCGGCATTATCTCCGCCAAGCACCAGCGACGGCGCAACCAATCTATCGCACAGCGAGGTCACCTCAGCGTGCTCATGCAACATCATGCGAGTCGCTACACGCAACCTCCATTGCACAACTAATAACATCAGAAAGCGTGGCAATAATCCCCAGGTCAAGATGACCATCAACACGAAAGGCCACCAATCGCCAAGCTGCGCGGCTCGCCCCTGGGGCATGGCGCCGGCCAATCTATAAAACCGGGAAGCTTCCGTAAGTTCCAGCCCTGGCGCGGCAGCGGGCCACCAGGCCGACCAGGGCAGGGCTATATTACTGACCCACTGATGCACCGATGACGCTTGGATTTGCAAGGTCGTACTCCAGCCAAACGCCAGGTCTGTGACGGCAACCAGGGCGCCGTACATACACAAAACACCGGCAAAAAAGCCAATTGAAAAATACTGTGAAAATTGCGTGAGTTGCCAATAAGCAAATCTACCCTGGATATTGGTTCGGCCACCGCCACCAGCAAGGTGGGCGCCTCCCAGGCGATCCCACAACCCCATGAGCCAACGGTTAATGTTCAGCGCGCGAGCAAACTCACGAAGCGGGCTGATGCCACTTGCCTGCAGAATGCTGGTCACCACGCTAAGCAGAACGAATAGTGCAGGTATACCGACCAACACACCCAACAATGCCATCAGGTTGACCGGGTAATCGCCGTCGTAAGCGAGAGCGACACTGCACAGTGCAGCACCGCCGGTAACACCCAGCCCAAACAGCACGGTGGTCAGCAATCGGCGCATGGTCACTACCCGATTGCCAACGGATGCCTGCACATCCAGCGACCTGATTTGTTCCCACCATGCAAGCACGCGGCCAATGTCATCCTGCGCTGCCAGACCACGTCCGATGTCACGGTCACGCCGAATTCGCTCGGCGACTGGCGTTGTCTGATCTTGTTCAAGCCACTGATGGATGTCGACAATCTTCGCCAACAAGACAGCGTGTCTCACTTAGGCAGTGTCTTTGTCAGGCTATCAGGACTGAGAATTTGCTCTAACACCTGAGCCAACTCAACCGCTGGCAGATCTTTCAATGGCGCCATGCGTTGGAAAATTTCTGCGGCGCCTTTGTGAAAACCGTCTGGCAGGCCAAGCTCGGCAAAGGTCGTGGCGATTTCATGCATTTCTCCAACAAACCGCCATGCCTTAGGCGAAGTACCTTTGGCGGTCAGTTCACTTCGCTGGCTCAACGCCGGTTGAGATATCGCCCATTCCGCATGCAGCGCCTCGCTGACACCGGCTTTCTCGGCCAGTGCGTTTACCGCCAACAGCAGAGCACTGGAGCCTTTGGTATAAGCCGCGTAGGCCATCTTCAACGATGAGGCTGCGGTGCTGTCCCCGGCCTTTTCTGAGGTCAGGGTGATAGCCTGCAGGGCACCGCTACTGAACCATGCCGCCACTTCCGACGCGCGTGATCCTGACAAGTACAGTCTCGTGCTACCCGCTTGCAAAGCGGGCGGGCCAACGATGCCGCCGTCCACATATTGTGCTCCGATGATCTCACTGATGCGCCCTGCGGTGGATGGTGAGACGGCGTTTCCATCCACATAAATGCCATCAAAACCGATATCTGACACTGCCTGCGCCTGACTGACCGCAGCACTGGGCGGACAAACAGATATAACCCCGTCAACGTGCTCTAACAAACTATCTAAGTCGGCAAACGGTTGGAAATTTACCGCTCGGGAAACAGTCTGCTGGCTGCGACCGGCGCTCAGCCAGCAAACCTCATGGCCGGAATCGAGCAGGCTTTGTCCAACACTGACACCCATTTCCCCCGGATGTAATAGACCGAGCCGCATTGTTATAGCCGGTAGTCTAATGGAGGGTCGCGGTCGCCTAAGAGCGCTTCGTACTTGAAATCAAAACCGCGCGCCTGGTTGAATTCCTTTCTGGCCGCTGCGATCAACGCCGGACGGCGAATCAGATCGACAGCCGTTTTAGCCAGCAGCTGGGAAGCCAACTGCATGCCTTTGTAGCCGATGCTCATGCCACCGGCAGCCACGGCTTGCCAACTGTGCGCTGGTGTGCCCGGAACCCAGGTGGCCACATTGAAGCCCGCAGTTGGCACCAGCCAGCTGACATCACCAACATCGGTGGACCCCATCGTCTGTCGGAACTGAAAAGGTTGTACGGACTCCTGGCTGCCTATTTCGAGCTCAGGCTCAATCAATGTCTTACGCAATGCTATGGCAAATTCGTTTTCTGCATCGGTATAGGTAATCCCTCCCAGCGAACGAAGGTTGTCATCCACCAACTTAGCCAGAGTGTGGTTCGGCAGCACCGGATAGTTGCCGTGCATCACCTCAACATCAACTTGGGTTTCAGTGCCCATGGCGGCAGCTTTAGCTGCATTAACCACGCGATCAAATAATCGCACCACCATTTCGGGCTTCGGATGCCGCACGTAGTAATACACCTGTGCCGTTTCAGGCACGATATTCGGTGCATCGCCACCGTCGGTAATCACATAGTGAATGCGGGTCGTCTGCGGCACGTGCTCGCGCATCATGTTGACCATGTAATTCATCACCTCCACGCCATCCAGCGCTGAGCGGCCACGTTCCGGGGCGGCAGCTGCATGGGCTGCCTGGCCGTGAAATGTAAACCGCCCTGATTTGTTCGCGGTGGTGGTAGATGGCGATGCCGTGTTGCTACTGCCAGGATGCCAGTGCAAAACAACGTCCACATCATCAAACAAACCTGCCCGAACCAGGTAAACCTTCCCCGAACCACCCTCTTCGGCAGGGGTACCAAATAACTTGATGGTCGCCTCGACCTTATTGGCATGCAACCACTGGCTCAGTGCCACCGCTGCAGTGACAGACGCCGAGCCAAACAAATGGTGTCCACAAGCGTGGCCTGGTGCATCTTCTATGCGCGGCGATCGACTGGGTAAGGCGGCCTGACTCAACCCCGGCAGCGCATCGAACTCCGCCAGAATACCAATGGTCGGGCCACCCTGACCAAAGGTTGCCACAAACGCAGTAGGCATACCTGCAACACCAGCAGTGACCTGAAAGTTTGCAGCTGCCAGATGCGCCTGCAACAAATGGCTGCTCTTGTTCTCAAGATAACCCACTTCGGCCCAATTCCAGATCTGCTCTGCCAATGCAATGCTGGCGCTGGCCTGACTGGCAACCAACGATTTAATATCACGCTCAGCCGTGCTGTCGGCATCAGTTCGGGGGACAAACGCGCCCAGTCCCAATGCCAGTACGACCGTGTAAGCAAACAGCTTCATATACTTATTCCTACGAAAATTGTAACGACGCAAGCCACTCTGCGACCGTCGATTTCGGTAGCGATGTTAGCAGTTTTGCCTATTCAGTTTGCGTTCAGCAATTATCAGCCACTATGATGCATCGGATCCATTTGGAAGAATTACTATGAAGTCCACAGCCCTGCGCACCGTGGTTCTCAGTCACCTAGCGATCTGCCTTGGCTGGTCCGCTGGCAGCCTCGCCATGACACCGGTTGGATCTCCTGTTACAAGCATCCCCTTAATCAACAATATAAGTACTTGGCAGGCACTTGATGAACGCCGTCTGGTCTTGAGCTTGAACCCGATGCAGAACTACCTGATAACCCTTTCGCGTAGCTGTCACACTTTGCTTAAGGCATCTCATGTCGGCGTAAGCGCCTCGAACAATACGGTTTACGCTGGCTTTGACTACATCACCGCAGATGGTGAGCGTTGCGCCATAAAGACCATCAATCGATTGAGTGACGATGAGAAGCGGGCGCTCACGAAAGTTTAGGTTTTGGGTTTTTATAAACAATCTTCAGTGGGCGCAAACTCGCAAAGCTAAAAATTTGGGGTCAGAGTAAAGTTAGCTCGGTAAGAAATGCACCGGATAGCGAATCGTTGTCGTCCGCACATCGCGTCCACCGAAGTTAAACAAGCGAATACGATTAACAATTTTATCGATCATTGTCTGATCGGAAATTTCCGACGCGACCACCTTGCAATCGACCACTCTACCTTGTGGGTCGATAACAAGTTCCAGCACCACTTCACCTTGCAACGCTGGGTTGTAGCGTAGCGTGCGGTTGTAGATAGCGAATATCGCACCTTTGTTCGAATCGAATACGCGACGAATTTCTTCGATGCTGCGACTGCGCGCATCAGCGACAACCCGCTTACGTACCCCGCCATTGCCCGTAACATTTTCTGGCGCATCAACCTTCGTGGTTTCGCGTCCGGACAATGCAACACCGCCGGTTTCACGGGACAAAGCCGCGACGTTTACTCCTGCGCTGCGTGTACTATGCTTTGAGGTCAACAAGGATCGATCTATGCTGGCTGCCTCGCCAGCACCGCGCTGAATTGCCCCGGTATCCTGCAGTTTGCTGACATCTACTGCTTCGCGCATGTCCGCAAACGCATCTTTGAAGGCCAACAGGCCAGATAGGGCAGCCTTTTCCTTTGCATCGGCCACTTTCGGTTCAGCCTTAGGCTTTACTTCTTCTTTAACCAAAGGCTTTTCTACTTCTGGCTTAACTTCTTCGACTTCTTTCGGCGTCGGCGGTATCGGTTTAGGCTTCGGTTTGTCCAACATTATGCGCGCGAGTTGCGGCGGCAACTGCTCTAATTCTTCGCGGTCGACTTCAGGCAGGGTAAGAAAAGGCATCGGTAAGCCGATGAGCAACAGTATACCGAGGCATATTCCTAACCACTTTTTTAAGCTGCGTCGATCCGCACGATTATTGTCCCAGGGTAGATCAAATTCATGTATACCAGCAACGATTGCGCTCACGACGCCGCCCTTTGCTCAATAGCCACAACCTCTGGGCTACCATCAACGGCCAACAGATCTTCAGCAGAGGTTCCACCTTCAACTTTGTTAACCGCCAGGCTCACTTGAGCAAAATCCGCGCTCTGGCAGGTCACTAAAATGCGCTTTAGCAACCAATAGGGCAGCTCTTTGTCGCCCATGACGGTGACCTTGAACCCTTCTTCCGGGATCTCGCCACGTCTTGAGGCCTGATACTGCAACTCTGCTTTGAGTCCATCGATAACCATACCTTCAGCTGTCGACGAAGCAGGCGCAAGGTCACGAATTTTCGCAACTGAGCGACCTTGCACCAGCAGATCATTTTTACTAACAGATATCATTAGCTGATTGGCTGGCTTTTGCTCCGAAGTAGAGTCTGGCAGCGTGATGTCCGTATTTGTTTGCAGGACCTCAACCTCTGATGAGTTCACCATCAAAAAGAAAACCAAGATCGTAAAGATGTCCATTAACGACACCAGGTTCAGCGTAGCAACCTTGTTCTTGTGCTGTCTGCGCGAGCGTCTGCTGACTGAATGCTGGCTCACGAGCTACGCCCTTGAGTAACGGTGTCACCAAGCGAAATTACCGGAAACAGCTCGGCTTGCACGACATCCAACCCCTGCACCACCGGATATGAGCGGATCTTATCCATGACAGACACCAGGGTCTGGTAGTTCGTGTCATCCTGCAACAGGACGGTGATCTCCTCTTTCTCCGGCATGCGGCGCTTGAGCTCCTGCATAACCAAAGACAGCTCTGCAAAGTTGTGTTCGCCCGCAACCCTCGGCAAAGTTTTAATCACCCCGCCGCGCCCGTCAGCGACTACCAGACGATTTTCGTACACCGCGATCTCGAGATGCACCGCATCCGCATCGAATTCACTGGCAGCAGCATCTCCCGCTGGGAAATTCAGTTCGATGACCGTGGTATGGGTGAAAACCATGGACAACAACAACACCGGCACCAACACGATCATGAGGTTCATGAACGGCGTAATGTCCAGTTCAGCGGCTTCAGTATGTTTCTGTCGTCTACTACGTACGCGATCCATGCTTGACACTCGACCTAAGCGCCCTGTGGAGCATCTTTTCTAGCGCCAGTTTTAGCTTGGTTAGCACTTGCCGTTGCTTTGGCTACTGCGTCGGCATTGCCTTCCAACAAATTGACGAACTTAACCACAGCAATTTCCAGACTTTCGATAATGGCGCTGGTCTTACTCTGCAACATGGAGTGGATCAGCAGCAACGGTATCGCTGCCATCAACCCGAACGCAGTGGTGTTCATCGCTATAGAAATACTCTGAGAAAGCAAAGAAGCCTTTTCCGCAGGGTCTGCATTCGCTACTGCCGTAAAGGCTGCGATCAGGCCGATAATCGTACCCAGCAAGCCAAGCAAGGTGGCGATGTTGGCAAAGGTAGCGAGATACGGGGTGCGTCGTTCGATGTTAGGCATCGCTTCCAACAACCCTTCTTCCATGGCGGATTCGATATCGACGCGTCTGCGAGCTTCGTTGGCAGACCCTTGTTTATTGACACCATCTGCGAGAATACGTGCCATAGGCGACGCCGACTTTTTAGTCAGTTCGACAATTTCGCGAACGCGACGTTGCTTCAACAGGGGTAAAAGAACGTTGAAATCTTTGCGGTTAATGCGCATCTGCTTGGACAGATAAACATATCTCTCCATCGCGATCGCAATCCCAACCGCCAACACTACGGCGATGGGATACATAAAGGGGCCTCCCTCCTGGAAGAAACCCACAAAGGTCGTGTACATATCCATTCCTACTTCTCCTTTAAACCTGTCTTTTTAATGTCTGCCAAAGTCTCGAAGTAGCCAAGTTCTCTTCGATAAGCTGGCGGATACAAACGTCGAAAGACTTCTGCTTCCATAAATTCCGCTTCTATTTCAATATCTGGCAGACCCTGAGGTTCACGCCAGGGCAAGATATAGAGCACTTTTGGCAACTCTTGGTTGCCGGAGATCACGGTTTGATCAAGTCGTATCACACCGACCGCTGATTGTGCTACCTGGGGCTTACTTTCAGCGTTTTCTTCAGCCCAACTCCGCTGTACCAGGACCGGCGAGCCTAACGTCGCGACAACGGCGCAAAGTAATGACGCTCGGGTAATGCATGGCCTCATCTCGATTTCCTCGTTCAGCGAGTAGCGACTGCTGCTACCCGACGTTCTAAGTCCATGACCCAACCACCGACTTTGCTATCCGGCTCTGAGAGCATCAGTTGGTAATCCATATAAGCTGCCAGGGCTTCACCCAGGCGCCCCATATAGAGTTCGTAGAGGATCGCCAGGTTCAGACGCGCACTCACATAAGACGGGGCTACCGCGAGGCAACGACGGTACAGCTTCTCCGCTTCTTCAAAACGACCATCCCGGCGCGCCAGTACCCCCATTTGATTGAGTGCATCGCAATTGTTCGGGTTGGCCACCAGCGCTTGGCTCAAAGCCACCTGTGCCTGTTTCTGTTCCCCACGGGCGAGGTGAATGTAGCCCAGATTTACCCACGGTCCAGCCAGTTCCGGTTGTTCAGCAGTGAGCTTTTCAAATAGCATCTGCGCACCATCGAGTCTCCCTTCGCGCAGCAGATTCACACCAGAGTCGAACAATTCCTGGCTCCCGCTTTGCATTGGCGGCATGGGTAGGGGTATGGGTAGTGCGGTCAGCATTGGCTCGTCTGCCAGCGGTAGCGTACGTTCAGCAGGCGCTGTGACCTGCTGCCGGTCGGGATCGAGCGGCATTTGCGCGCAACCGGCAACGCTCAAACAAAGTAAAAACAAAGTACTGCTAGTGAATTGCTTGAGCATAGGTCCCCTCACTTTCGGGTTTGTTGAATCGTCCAGGCATCAGGCGCATCAACTCAGCAAATGATTTGCGCACCCATTCATCGTAGGTTCCTGTCCAGGCTCGACGCAGATTGATCTCATGCAGATCGATGGCTTGATCCTCAAAGGGAAACGCCTGTTCCTCCAGTAATATGTCGTACTGCTCTATTTCCAGAGCAGACAAATCCTGCGGCCGGTCAGATGCCATGATGGATTTAGACAATGCGCTGTAGAGATCGGCAATTTCATAAGTCGACGCAGTGGTAAAC
>Ga0114950_10000221_pt1 | contig 36642 bp, 33 predicted proteins | sample N075metaG_FD_83503 | JGI IMG/M metagenome (GOLD analysis project Ga0114950, IMG submission 83503) | Deep subsurface microbial communities from Kermadec Trench to uncover new lineages of life (NeLLi) - N075 metaG | ecosystem: Environmental > Aquatic > Marine > Ocean trench > Sediment | place...
AACAGCCGCGGGAACACTAAGACCAGCCACGGTGGTCGTTATTGGCGCCGGTGTCGCCGGCTTGCAGGCCATTGCCACTGCCCGCCGACTGGGTGCGCGGGTTGAAGCCTATGACATCCGTGCCGCCGCCCGCGAGCAGGTTGAATCACTGGGCGCGAAAATGATCGACACCGGCGTCAACGCGGAAGCAGAAGGCGGTTACGCACGGGAATTGACAGCTGACGAAATACAACAACAGGCTGACAAGCTTGCCGAACACCTTGCCAAGGCAGATGCAGTCATTTCAACTGCGGCCATTCCCGGCAGACCGGCTCCAAAAATAATCACCGAAGCAATGGTGGCTAACATGAGCCCGGGCTCGGTTATCGTAGACCTTGCCGCAGAGTCCGGCGGCAATTGTGTATTGACCGAACCAGGAAGCACCATCGTACGCAACGGTGTGACCATTGACGGGCCACTGAACCTCGCCAGCGAAGCCGCAATCCACGCCAGTGAAATGTACGCCCGCAACCTGCTCAACCTGCTGGAGTTACTGGTCGAAGACGAAAGCATAAACATTGATCGTGATGACGAAGTGGTCAATGGCACCTTATTAACCTATGCCGGCGAACTGGTCCACGGGGCCACCGCTGAAATACTTGAACGCAGCACTCAGGGAGATTGATATGGAAGGTTTTGTCGCCCTCTACATTTTTATGCTGGCCGCATTCACAGGCTACGAAATTATTTCTAAAGTTCCGACCATTTTGCACACACCACTGATGTCCGGTTCAAATTTTGTCCACGGTATCGTCCTGGTGGGTGCAATGGTCGCCCTGGGTCACGCAGATACCAATGTCGAAAAGGTCATCGGCTTTATCGCTGTATTGCTGGGTGCTGGCAATGCTGTCGGGGGCTACGTGGTCACCGAACGGATGCTGGAGATGTTCAAATCCACCAAGGACAAGGACAAATAATCATGGAAATGAATATTGAACTGCTGATCCAGGTTGTCTACTTTGGTGCTGCCATTCTGTTTATCCTCGGTCTGAAAGCCATGTCTTCACCAGTGACTGCGGTGCGCGGCATCATTTGGGCTGGTATCGGCATGCTCGCGGCAACGCTGATTTCATTTGCGCACCCCGGCATGCATAATTTCATCCCGATGACCGCTGCAATTTTTGTCGGTGGTGTTATCGCATGGTGGACCGGTAAACGCGTGGCGATGACCGATATGCCTCAGATGATCGCGCTTTACAACGGCATGGGTGGCGGTTCCGCTGCAGCGATCGCGGCAGTTGAGCTTGTGCGTCTATCCACCGGTGGGGAGCTCAGCCATTCCGGCCAGACCAGCCAGGTGCTGGCCGTGCTCGGCGCACTCATTGGTACGATTGCATTTTCCGGTTCGATGATTGCATTTGCAAAGCTGCAGGGCTGGATGCGCAAAGTCTATCGTTTCAAAGGACAGCAGATTTTCAACATGGCGGTGTTTGCCGCCCTGCTCTATTTTGGCTGGACCCTGACGGGTGAAGGATTCGGTAACAACGAGCTGATGATATTCTTTGCGCTGGCCCTGCTCGTCGGCGTGCTGATGACAATTCCAATTGGCGGCGCGGATATGCCGGTTGTGATCTCCTTGTATAACGCACTGACCGGCCTTGCGGTCGGCTTTGAGGGATTTGTACTGCAGAACCCTGCAATGATGATCGCCGGTATCGTGGTGGGTTCCGCTGGTACCTTACTGACCCAATTAATGGCAAAGGCCATGAACCGGTCGCTGACCAACGTGCTGTTCTCAAGCTTTGGCACGGGCGACGATGACGGCGGCGGCAGTGGAATGGAAGTCAGTGGTGCCATGAAGGCCATCAACGCCGCAGACGCGGCCATCACCATGGCCTATGCGGAAACCGTCATCATCGTTCCGGGCTATGGCATGGCCGTGGCCCAGGCACAGCACAAGGTTTGGGAGCTTACAAAAATCCTGCAGGATAAAGGCGTTCGCGTCAGCTTTGCCATCCACCCCGTTGCCGGACGGATGCCCGGACATATGAACGTGTTGTTGGCAGAAGCAGGCGTTCCGTACGATCTGATCTACGACCTGGAAGACATAAACGGTCAATTTCCAACCTGCGACGTGGCATTGGTCATTGGTGCCAACGACGTGGTCAACCCGGCTGCAAGAAAAGACAAGTCCAGCCCGATTTACGGTATGCCGATCCTCGATGCCGATGCCGCCCGCAATATTTTCGTCATCAAGCGCGGCCAGGGAACCGGCTTCTCCGGAATCGAAAACCTGCTGTTTTTCGAAGACAACACACGCATGTGCTACGGCGACGCACAGGAGGTCACCCAGGGTCTGATCAACGGGGTCAAAGCGCTTTAACGGCGCAATCAGGATTTGTCCACCGGCCGGTGGCACCGGTCACCGGCCCAGTACCTATCCCGGCCCTGGCTTGTCCATGTCCGCCCGAACTTGGGTTTCCTTCGACCAATAGCTACCGCTATTGGTCTCTGTCCAGCCCTACGCTCAGTCGCACCTGTCCGACACCATCATCCGGGATACTGGTGAAATATGCGGGTTGAGCTTCAGCAAACACCCGCCCCAAACGCGCCAATCAACAGTTTTTTTGACAAAAACATTTGTGCCTAGTGTTGTACTGTGGTATAACACCTACACATTATTGATATTTAAAGGATCCACGACCATGAAGTTTTCCAGAATCTTTGTATTATTGGCGGCCACTGCGTTATTTTTAACAGCCTGCAACCAGGAATCTGAGCCAGCGACCACCGCGCCGAAGCAGAACTCCAACCCGCTGCTTGCATATGTTCCAGTAGACACAGCCTACGTGTTCGCAAACCTGGAGCCAATACCGGAGAACGTATCAGCTGCCTATGTGGCACGAATCCGACCGGTGCTTGATGTGCTTTCAAAACAGGTGAGTCAATTTCAACAGGACTACGGCAGCGGCGAATATGAGGGCAATAGCATGGCATTGCTGGCGTCCGCGGTGCTGGATGAACTGGGTGGTGAAGTTAATGCCGAAAGCCTGCAAAACCTGGGTATTTCTTTACAGGCTTACCAGGCTTTCTACGCCATGGGCGTATTCCCGGTCGCACGTATCGAACTCAGCGACGCACAGGCATTCAGAGACGCCATTACCCGTATCGAAGAAAAAACCGCTGTGCAACTACCGGTCCGTGACCTGAATGGGACGGCATACTGGCGTTTGGCAGCAGACGGGATGCCAGTGGGGCTTTATATCGCCATTCTTGATAAGCAACTGGCACTGAGCGTGTTCCCGGTCGCAGCGGAAGACCGTCTGCTGGCATCTTTCCTCGGCCAGGAAATGCCTGGGCAAAACATGGCGTCCAGCAACACGCTGGCGATCATGAACAGCAAAAAAGGCTATACCGGATATGGCTCTGGCATGGTGGATTTTTCCAAATTGGCAGAGGAGTATTTAAACCCCCAAAGCGCTACCCGTTCATACCTGGGCCCGGAAATCGCAAACAATATTCCAGCTTTGGATGAAAATTGTGCAACCGAAGCCAGGGCAATGATCGCCAGGGCACCGCGGATGACTGCCGGCACCATGAAACTGACCGAAAACGAAGTGGCCTGGCGTTATGAACTTGAAATGGACAGTATGCTTGCCACCGGCCTGGCGGCGCTTGTATCGGATACACCTCTCGCCCAGGACGAAGGCCAGTTACTGAGCGCTTCACTGGCAGTCCAGATCGGCAAACTACGCTCTTACGTGCTTGAAAAAGCCACTGCAATCGTTGCTTCGCCCTTCCAGTGTGACAAATTGCAGCAAATGAATCTGAACGCGCAAATGTTGGTAGAGAAACTTAATATCCCGATGCCACCGATGGTGAATAACCTGATGGGCATACGCGTAAGCGTTGACGACATCGACCAGGACGCTCCTTTAACCGACAGTCGCGGTCTGCTGGCTGTTTATGTGGATAAACCGGAAATGTTCGTTGGTATGGCCAGCATGCTGATTCCCGGGTTCGGCGAACTCGGCCTGGCTAACCAAAGTGAGCCGGTACAAATCCCAGCGGAAATGTTACAGATGGAAGACGTAAACGTTTTTGCGGCACTGACCGACAACGCGATTGGTTTTTCAATCGGCGAACAGGGCATAAAAGACCTTGCGAAATTTATGGATTCCGAGCCCCAGGATGACGGAACATTCTTTTCCGCCTCCTATGACTCGGCACGACAAATAGAGCTTCAACCGGAGTGGTTAAGCAACTGGATGCCTGCCGTCGATGCGGATCACCCACAACAGGAGTGGCGTTCAGAGTTCAATGACGCACTCAAACAGTCAACTATGGATATGCTCGGCTATTCACGCCTTGAAATGCGGTTTACCGGCCAGGGTCTGGTCATCGACAGCCGCATGACCTTCAAATAACAGGCAAGCCAGCAACAAAAAAGGGCCGCAATCGCGGCCCTTTTTTTCGCCACTGAAATTAAACAACCTCAACCGGTCCGCATAACTCACCGGTATTCCGGATGATGGCGCAGGACAGGTTCGGCTGAGCGCAGGGCTGGACTGAGAGCCAATAGCCGTAGCTATTGGTCGAAGGAAGCCCAAGTTCAGGCGGACATGGACCAGCCAGAGCCGGGAGACCGATGAGTTATGCGGACTAATACCGAAAGTGTTTTATTTTTTCGCCTTTTTGTCCAAGGTCAGTCATCGCTTCAATTCCGATCTGCAAGTGCAGGTCTACCCAAGTGGCCGTTACTTTTTTGTCGGATTCTTCAGTCTTTACACCATCAGGTGTCACTGGAACATCGGAAACCAGCAACAATGCCCCGCGGGCGATTTCATTGGCGTGGCCAACAATAAACAACGTGGCTGTTTCCATATCAATTCCGATGCAGGTCATGTCATGCAGCATTTGATGAAAACCCTCGTCATGTTCCCACACCCGCCGGTTGGTCGTATAGATCACCCCGGTTCGGTAATCAACGTCGTGGGCGATAATTTTGTCAGAAACGAATTTATGCAGCTTGAACGAGGGCAGCGCAGGTACCGCCGGTGGAAAATAGTCATTGCTTGTACCTTCACCGCGGATCGCTGCGATCGGCAGGATAAAATGGCCGATTTCACTGGAGTTCTTCAAGCCACCACATTTGCCCAAAAACAGCACTGCCTTGGGGTTGACTGCGGATAACAAATCCATAATGGTTGCAGCGTTGCTCGAACCAATACCGAAATTGATGATGGTCAAGCCTTTTTCGTTGGTCACAGCTTGCATGGCGCGGTCATCACCATAAATTTTGCAGTCAAATATTTCAGCGAATCGCCGTACATAATTGCTAAAGTTTGTTAACAGTATGTATTCACCAAATTTTTTCAGTGGCATGCCGGTATAGCGCGGTAACCAGTTACGGGTGATTTGAAGTTTGGTCAGCATGTCAATGCTCCATTTTATGTTCAGCGGCGCTAAGCACTTCGCGTGCCAAAGGAATCGTTATTCGTCGTTTGTTCGTTAAAGCTGCATGGTTGAGGTTTTCGACGGTTTGTATCAATGCCGCCATACTCCGGTTGTGATGCTTGAGGAGGTAGCGCTGCACATCAACGGGTAAACTGATACCCAATGCCTTGCCGTGCTGCTCAATGACCTCAATTTTGTCACTGTCTGCCAGTGGTAAAAGCGGTAACCTCAATCCCCACGCCAGGCGCGAAGCCAGGTCAGGCAATTTGAGGTTCAACGCTGATAATCGCTCACGACTACTGATAACAAGACGCCCACCGGCCTCCCTGATGCGGTTAAAGCAATGAAAAAGCGCTTCCTCCCAAACCCCGTTACCGGCAATCACATGCAAATCATCAACACAGACAAGATCAAGCCTTTCGAGGCCCTGCAATGAACCGACGGCATCTTTCGGCAGACGCTTCAGGGAAAGATAAAAAGCACTCCCCTGCTGCTCGCGGGTTTGATTGCACAGGGCGTTCAACAAATGTGTTTTGCCACTTCCCTCAGTGCCAAATAAAAAAATATGCTGGCCTGGTTCGTCGGCAGCCGATTTTAGCGTATCCACAACTGCCTGATTAGGACCCGGTACAAAATTTGCAAAACTACAATCCTGACGCGGTGTCAGTTGCAACGGAATTTGTGGCGAAAACAGCATAGCGACTCAACCACCACCATCGGCAGGTGAATTGTATAAATCACTCTGCCGATATTTCTCATGTGCGTGCCGAACCACAACATTCAGCGCAGCGGCGGCTGGCAGTGCGAGCAATATCCCCAGAAAACCGAACAATTGCCCACCCGCCAACACTGCAAAAATCACCACTACCGGGTGCAAACCGATACGATCACCCACCAGGTTTGGAGTTAAAAACATACTCTCCACCATCTGACCCGTGGTAAAAACAACCAGGGTCATGATGACGTGGAAACCATCGTGAAATTGGAAATAAGCCGCAATGACGGCAACCAGCACGCCAATAATTGAGCCCAGGTAAGGCACGATACTCAGCAAGCCCGCCCCCATACCGATCAGAACCGCAAACTCAATTCCGATCAGTGACAAGCCAATCGAATAAATAACGCCGAGTGCAAGCATCACCATTAACTGTCCGCGAATAAAAGCGCCCAGCACTTCATCAATTTCAGATGCCACGCGAATGGTTTCACTTTGCATATTTCGCGGCAGCATCTCCTGGATGCGCTGTGTGAATAAATCCCAGTCCCTTAAAAGATAGAATGTAACCACCGGAATAAGCGCCAGGTTGATCATCCAGACAACAACCACCTTTCCTCCCCGCGAAACCACGTCAATGACACCGAATGCAGCGGTGCTTATCTCTCTCCAGTAGGCCTTCAACATCCCGGTAATCCGGCCTGGATCAAATTCTTTCAGATCAAAACCCAGTTTATCCGCCAGCCACGGTAATGCGATACCGGTAAACCACTCAATCCATTGTGGAAACCGCTCCACCAGCAACTTGATTTGATCAACCAGCAACGGAATGATTATCACCAGCACGATTGTGATCAGCATAAACATCAACAGAAAAACCACACTGACAGCCAGCGTCCTACCAATTTTCCAGTTTCGGACAGAAACTTTTTCCAGGCGGTCGACCAAAGGATCACCGAGGTAAGCCAGCAGAGTGGAAATTGCAAATGGTGTTATGACCGGTGCCAGCAGGTAGACCAGCCAACCGCCACCTGCCAGCAAGGCAAGCAGGAGCCAGTTACGGGAATCAGAGGTCATTATTGAGCATACCTGTACACATTATCATCCACTTGTCCTGTTGGCAGAAGTACCGAACCCCGGTTAAACGCTTCCGCCACGTCTTCAGGTGACGCATTGAGGTGTAAACGAAAATTTACCCGGCCAGGCTCTGCCCCAAGTACATCGACCGATGTTACCAGGCTCTGGTTTTGTAAATAATTGAGACAATTTACATAGTCATTACTGCCATTTAATCCTGTCACGCCGAGTTCCATCGACCAGTAATCCTGCTCGCTTGCAGCGATGGCGTGGCTTGAGGCAATTTGGTCGCTCATAAAGTGTATGCCCTCCGTCAAGGCATACATCAATTCCTGATCATTGTTGCGCCAACTCCACTGTTGTTCACCATCGGCCAGGTGCCAGCGTAATGACCACAGCGGGCCCTCACGCCGGACAGCGACAATTGCGACGCCGTCTTCCGGCGCGCCCCTCTCAACCAGGTAGTCGGTAAACCCGCCCCACAGCAGTGACATATCGATCAGCTGAATTTGCTCATCATCCAGAACCGGCCAGGTCACAGGTAAGCCCCGCATTTCCGCCACGCGCTCCATTGTCTCCCAGGCATAATCGTATTCAACAGGCTGTAACTGGCGGCTGAATCCATCGTCCATCACTGCCCAAATCTGAATTGCCGGTCGCTCGCGTTGCCAGCGTGGCAGACCGGCTTTTTGCACCACTGCATCAACTTCAGAGGCTCTGAATTGCGCAACCAACCACAACTGCCGCGTGACCTCACCATCCGCACTGGTACGTTCGACGTTTTGGTAGCGAAACGAAACCAGCAACCGCTCAGCATTTTCCAAAGCCTCATCCAGCGCTGGTGAGACCGGCATCTCACGCCGACCACTCAGTTTTTGCAAAACCCTGATCAAGGCTTCAGGGATGGCCTGTTGCCGATCAGCGCTGCTTTGACTGGAAACGATTACCTCACCGGAATACAGGTCGAGGTCTGCGACAGCTTTGGCTGTGAACAGGTGCAATGTAATAAAAATGAGCAGTAACTTCTTCATCTGCACAACCAGGTAGAAAGAGGGTAATCCGGGGTTTCCGGTTCGTCCAAATAAGATACCATAGGAGACTACTCAATCGCATGGATTAACGGACCCGACATTGACTACAGAAGCGGACAAAGATTCACGCTTGAGTTACCTTGACGCAGGCGTGGACATCGATGCGGGCAATGAACTGGTGGAACGCATCAAACCTGCGGTCAAATCCACCGATCGGAAGGGTGTGTTGTCAAGCCTGGGTGGTTTTGGTGGCTTGTTTCAACTGGACACCGGTCGTTATCGTGAACCGCTGCTGGTTTCAGGAACAGATGGTGTAGGCACCAAGCTGCTATTGGCAAGACAACTCGGGATACATGACACGATTGGCATTGACCTGGTCGCCATGTGCGTCAATGACATACTGACTTGTGGCGCCGAACCATTGTTTTTCCTCGATTATTACGCGACCGGCAAGTTGAAAATTGAACATGCCCAAGCCGTGATTGAAGGCATTGCCAAAGGCTGCCGGCAGGCTGGTTGTGCGCTGATCGGTGGGGAAACTGCCGAAATGCCGGGCATGTATGGTCAGGATGAATATGATCTTGCCGGCTTTACTGTCGGCGTTGTTAACCGGCCCATGTTAATCGATGGCAACAAAATCAGCGCCGGCCACATCATTCTGGGTCTGCAATCTTCCGGGCCCCATTCCAATGGCTATTCATTGATACGCAAAGTGCTGCAACAATCGGGTCACAAACCGGACATGCGCATGGGTGACAGCACACTGGGCGCTGCCCTGCTGGAACCAACACGAATTTATGTTCAAACGCTGCTGCCATTGTTCGAAGGCCAGCGGATTGATGGAATGGCGCACATTACCGGCGGGGGAATCAGTGAAAATATCGTGCGCGTCATCCCCGACACGCTGGGACTGCAGATTGATTTGTCGGGTTGGCAAATGCCGGCCGTGTTTGAATGGATACAAACAAATGGCCGGATCACAGAGGCCGACATGTTGCGCACCTTCAACTGCGGTATTGGCATGGCGGTTATCGTCGCCCCCGATGCAGTCGATGAAATCAGCCTTTCATTGTCCGAAGCAGGTGAAACGGTCTACCGCATTGGCAAAGTTATCGAATTGGAAGATGCTGGAAAGCGTGTCACCTATTCGCGCTCATGACAGCGACCGCCCTCAAAACTGCCGTGCTGATCTCCGGCGGCGGCAGTAATCTGAAAGCCCTGATTGACGCTGTCGCTACCGGCAGGCTCAAAATGGACATCGTGAGGGTGATTTCAAACCGTGAACAAGCTGCGGGTCTGGCGTATGCAATTTCCGCCGGCATTCCGGTCAGCGTCATCAGCCAGGCCGACTACCCGGACCGCCAGTCACACGATGCGGCGATTGCACAGGCATTACAGCAGGATCAACCGCAGTTGGTCGTTCTGGCAGGCTATATGCGCATCCTGGATGAAGGGCTTACGGATCGTTATTGTGGCCGGATGATTAACCTGCACCCTTCCCTGTTGCCGGCATACAAAGGTCTGGATACGTACAACCGCGTGTTGCAGGCTGGCGACAGGGAAACCGGTGCCAGCATCCATTTTGTCAGCGCCGGTCTTGATGCAGGCCCGGTCATCTCCCAGGTCAGAATTCCAGTTCACGCTGATGACGATGCGGATTCGCTCAGTAGCCGTCTGGGGCCGCTGGAGCACAGCCTGCTGGTCGCTACCGTCAGCCTGTTTTGTGAGCGTGCAATCCACTGTTCAGACGGTGATATTATTTACCACGGCGAAGTCCTGCAACGGCCGCTACAGATGAACCCTGGTGACCCACCGGCGCTCAGCAAACAGACGTAGATTAACCCTCATATTTCACCAGTCGGTGAAATATGCGGCTTAAGTGGCCGACAGCCGGCGGATACGCGCACCCAACTGGCTAAGCTTTTCCTCGATCACTTCATAGCCCCGATCAATGTGATAAACCCGGTCCACCAGGGTTTGGCCCCTGGCCACCAACCCGGCTAAAACCAGCCCCGCAGAAGCACGTAAATCTGTTGCCATAATCGGTGCCCCGTTCAATTCGTGCACGCCCTTGATAATGGCTGAATTACCTTTAACTGTAATGTCAGCACCAAGCCGCATCAATTCCTGCACGTGCATGAACCGGTTCTCAAAAATGGTCTCAGTGATAATGGAAGTGCCATCTGCAATGGTATTGAGCGCGGTAAACTGCGCCTGCATATCGGTGGCAAACCCCGGATAAGGCGCAGTCGTGACATCAACTGCCCTGGGTCTTTTACCATGCATGTTCAGATCTATCCAATCGTCTCCGATTTCAATTACAGCGCCCGCTTCGCGCAGTTTCTCGATTACCGAATCCAAATCACGAGGCCGGGTCCGGGATATGCGAACATGGCCGCGCGTGATCGCACCTGCAACCAGGTAGGTTCCGGTTTCAATCCGGTCCGGCAGCACGGTGTATTCGGCGCCGTGCATATTTTCCACCCCTTTGATCACCAGCGTATTGGTGCCGGCGCCGGATATTTTTGCTCCCATCGCATTCAGGAAGTTAGCCAGATCAACAACTTCCGGTTCCTGTGCGGCGTTCTCGATCACGCTGGTTCCGTCCGCGAGCGTGGCGGCCATCATGATGTTTTCCGTACCGGTGACCGTGACCGTATCGAAGATAATATTTGCGCCTTTCAAACGACTGGCACTGGCTTCAATATTACCGTTCACAACTGAAACGTCCGCACCCAATTGCCGCAAACCGCGCAAATGCAGATCAACCGGCCGCGAACCAATCGCACAACCGCCAGGCAGAGACACGACAGCGCGTCCAAAACGCGCCACCAGCGGACCCAGCACGAGTATTGAAGCCCGCATGGTTTTGACCAGATCATAAGGTGCTTCATACTGATGCATGCCGCGCGGATCAATTTCGATACGCATCCGGTCATCTACAGCGAGCGTTGCTCCCATACGCCCAAGCAACTCCATGATCGTCGTTACGTCCTGCAGGTGAGGGACATTGCTTATTGTAGATGGCTGGTCACCCAACAGGCTGGCAACCAAAATTGGCAGCACCGCGTTCTTTGCACCGGATATCCAGACTTCACCGTCAAGCTGAACGCCACCAGTTATCTGAATGCAGGCCATCAATCGTTCCCTGGCTGAGGCAGTTCGGTACGCAAACCCAGCGCGTGAATTTCGTGACCCATCAACTTTCCCAAGGTGTCATAAACCAAACGATGTCGCTGCAACGTTGATTTACCGGCAAATGAAGCACTGATCACGACCGCTTCGAAGTGCACGCCGTCATCACCGCTTACATCAACTTTCGCATCCGGCAACCCTGCATGTATCATTTGGGCTATTGTTCTGCTATCCATAGGGTATTATCCTTTGTAAATTATCTACCTGATGCGACCTTGAACCAAGGGTTATGAAACCGTTGGATTTCCAGTGACGGCTTGTCAGGGGTAAATGGACTTCACTTTTTCAGGAAACGATATAATAATGGATTCCTACCCCATTAAGAACTCCCGTAACATGCAAATACTCCAGCAATTCAGTTCAGATAATGCCGTGAACTGCCACCTGGGTCGCAACGCCGCATGCTGATCGCTGTAACGCAAATGGTTGCCGGTTTTCTTTTGTTGGTTTGGGGCGCAGACCGACTGGTCGCAGGTGCGTCTGCCACCGCACGCAACCTTGGTGTATCTCCACTGGTTATTGGTCTGACCATCATTGGCTTCGGTACATCTGCACCTGAGCTGGTTGTGTCTGCAGTTGCAACCCTTAAGGGCAATTCCGGGTTGGCCGTTGGTAACGCCATTGGTTCCAATATTGCCAACATGGGCCTGGTGCTTGGTGTGACTGCCCTGATTTACCCGTTACGACTGGAATCCACCGCCCTTAAACGCGAATACCCGATGTTGCTGTTGATCATGCTTGTTTGTTTTTTGATGGCACTGGACGGGGGTTACAGCCATGTGGAAGGCTGGATACTGCTTATCTCACTACTGCTTGTTGTTATCTGGATTATCCACATCGGTATGCGGCGACCGCCTTCAGATCCATTGGCCGAGGAATTTGAAGCAGAAATTCCAAAAGACATGCCGCCCAAAGTTGCCTTTTTCTGGCTGATGGTGGGTCTGGTTGTTCTGCCTGTCAGTTCTCAGTTCCTGGTTGACGGCGCGATCACCATCTCAAAATCCCTGGGTGTATCTGATATCGTTATTGGTCTGACGATAGTGTCGCTGGGTACCAGTCTGCCGGAACTCGCGACCGCCGTCACCAGCGCTTTGCGGAAAGAAGATGACCTGGCGATCGGCAATATCATCGGCTCCAATATTTTTAATCTGCTCGGTGTACTCGGTATTGCTGCGGTTTTGGGTCCGGTTGAGATGATGCCAATCATTCTTGCCCGCGATTTCCCGGCAATGTTTCTGTTGACCGGGGCCCTGTACCTGATGGCGTCAGATTTTCGCGGCCCTGGCCGTATCGGAAGGCGGTCAGGTAGTGTGTTATTGATCATGTTTGTCGGCTACATTACAATGGTCTGGATGAGTTCGGGTCACAACGGTGCTTTAAACCTTGGCTGATTACTCACCAGGGTTTCAACAATCTCAACAACGAAAATCATTGCCAGAAATCAATTGGGGTTAGAATAGACACATGGACAGCAATGCCCTGAAAAAACTGGCGCGCAATGTGATCAGGACCGAAGCCGAAGCCGTGGCCAATCTCGACAAGCACATTGATGAGGCGTTTGTCGCCGCGTGCCGGAGTATCCTTGCCTGTCGTGGCCGGATCGTCGTGCTTGGGATGGGGAAATCTGGACATATCGGCGGGAAAATCGCTGCAACCCTTGCCAGTACAGGCACACCTGCATTTTTCGTTCACCCTGCGGAAGCATCTCACGGCGACCTCGGTATGATCACATCGGAAGACGTGGTGCTGGTATTGTCCAACTCTGGTGAAACCGACGAAGTCAAACAATTACTGCCGGTACTCAAGCGCCTGGGGGTCATGATTATTGCAATGACCGGAAATTCCGGTTCCAGCCTTGCCCGTCACGCAGATGTGCACATCAACGTTGAAGTTGACGATGAAGCCTGCCCGCTGGGACTGGCACCGACTTCAAGCACGACTGCAGCACTGGTCATGGGGGACGCACTTGCCGTTACCTTGCTTGAGGCACGGGGTTTTACAGCCGAAGATTTTGCCCGCTCACACCCTGCAGGCCAACTTGGCAGGCGCCTGTTGTTGCAGATTCAGGACGTCATGCACACAGGCGATGACATGCCGGTGGTTTCAGCTCAGGCGAACCTGTCTGAAACCATTGTAGAGATGACCAAAAAAAGGCTGGGCCTGGTGGCCGTTACCGAGCCGACACTGAAAGTATTGGGTGTGTTTACCGACGGCGACCTCAGGAGGTGTATGGAACTCGCACTTGACCCCCATACAACGATCGTTGGAGACGTTATGACACGCGATGGCAAGACCATCAGGCATGACGTACTGGCAGTTGAAGCGGTTAAATTGCTGCAGCGGTATAAAGTTCAGGGTTTGTTGGTGATCGATGACGACCTTCAATTACAAGGCGTTTTGAATTTTCACGATTTGCTGCAGGCTGGAGTGGTCTGAATGTCTGAGATGGACCAGAGCCTGAAACAACGCGCGATCGAAATACGTATGCTGGTACTGGATGTCGATGGTGTATTAACCGACGGCAGACTGTACTTCGACGATGCCGGAAATGAGATGAAAGCGTTCAATACCCGTGACGGACTGGGTATCAAGGCATTGCAGCAATGTGGCATCGAAGTTGCGATTATCACTGGCAGGACATCCGCCGTGGTAACACAGCGAATGGAGCAATTAGGTATCCGGCACGTCTACCAGGGCTGTGAGGATAAACTGAGTGCATTCATGGACCTGCTCCAGGTCACCGGGCTTGAAGCCCACCAGCTGTGTTTTGCCGGTGATGACTGGATTGATCTGCCCGTACTTTCGAGGGTCGGGCTGGCGGTCACTGTTGCGGATGGCGAAGACCTTGTGAAGCAAAATGTCCACTGGATTACCCGTCGCAATGGTGGTGAAGGCGCGGTCAGAGAGATTTGCAATCTGTTGTTATCCGCTCAAGACAAACAACAGATTGTTCTGGATGATATTCTGACAACGTGATCACCGAAAAGACACAGCGCGGCATCATTATCCTGATAGTGATTGCCAGCGCCAGTTTTTGGCTCAGTCGTAGTCAGGAAGATGAAACTCCCAATCCCGTCAGCGATGTGGATCCGAATCTTGATTACGTATTGCGTGATTTTGAACTACAATTTTTTGATGAGAATGGTAATCCCACGTTGAATTTGCAGGCACCATTGTTTCGAAACAACCCTGACCTGGAACTTGGAACAATCGAAAACCCGGTCATGGTTTTCCACCAACCGGACGTGTCCTGGAATTTTACTGCTGAAACCGCGACCATAACGGCCGATAAAGAGCATGTTGTACTGTCAGGTCATGTTAACCTGCAACGGCGCGAACTGGTGTCCGGCAACTGGGTTGAAATAAATACAAGCGAAGTAAGAGTGGAAGTGACACCACAAACGGCAACCACCGATCAAGCCGTCAACTTTTTCGACGGGCGTAACCACATCGATGCAATTGGCATGGATCTGGATATCATAAACGACAACTTGAAATTGAAAGAGCAGGTTAGAGCCACCTATGCAGTTGATTAAAACGAGTCCCCCGATGAAATTCAGCCACATCGCTTTGTTGTGCCTGGTACTTTTCAGCCAGTCACTGATGGCACTGAAATCTGACCGGCAGGAACCACTGCGTGTCAATGCCAATTCAACCGACGGTACGCTGGGTGATGGCATCACAACATTGCGTGGCAACGTCGACATCAGGCAGGGAACATTACACATTACGGCGGATGAAGCCGAGATCAATAAAATTGACGGCCATGTGACATCTGTCACATTTCGTGGCCAACCGGCATTTCTTGAGCAGGAAATTGAAGAACAGGGGTTGGTCCAGGCAACGGCCAGGGTTATTGATTATCAGGTAGCAAGCGGATTGGTCACATTAACCGGGGATGCTGACGTCAAGCACCCTCAATACAAGATCAGTGGAGACGTGTTGATCTACGATCTGAATATTCAGCATTTCCAGGCCAGCAGCAATGAAAACGGCAGCGGCAGGATTCATATCCAACTGGATCCCGAGGTGGTCAACAATCCGGTTGATAAGAAGAACAGGAAAAAGAAGCAGGACAGCAAAGATCAGCCCCCGGAGTCATTGGAACAGGATGACTCAGGGCCGGATGAGCCCACACAGGGCGACCCTGGAAAGGATGACGGGTGATATGCTGAAAGCGACAAACCTGCACAAATCCTACCGCAAAAAAGAAGTCGTTCGTGGTGTCAGTATAGAGGTTGAGCCTGGCCAGGTGGTCGGTTTACTGGGGCCAAACGGCGCTGGCAAGACAACTTGTTTCTATATGATCGTGGGTCTGGTCCCGTCTGACCAGGGCATCATCACCGTCGATGGCATAGACATTACGCACAAGCCGGTGAATGTCCGTTCCGGACTGGGTGTAGGTTACCTGCCTCAGGAAGCATCCATATTCCGCAAACTTTCCGTGCAGGACAATATCATGGCCATCCTGGAACTTCGACGTGACCTTGATAAGGACGGGCGTAATGAGATTCTACAAACGCTAATGGAAGAGTTAGGCGTGGCTCACCTTTCAGATCAGATGGGTCAGGTATTATCCGGCGGTGAGCGCCGCCGGGTGGAGATCGCCCGCGCGCTGGCGGCCAGACCACGTTTTATCCTGCTGGATGAACCCTTTGCCGGCGTTGACCCAATCACGGTCAAGGAAATACAGAATATTGTTAAGCACCTGACCGATCAAAATATTGGTGTATTGATTACCGATCATAATGTGCGCGAGACGCTGGGGATCTGCCACCATGCGTACATTCTGAATGATGGTCAGGTGTTGGCCGAGGGCAATGCAGAAGCCATACTTGAAAATGAAGAAGTACGCAACGTGTACCTGGGTAGCGAATTCCGGCTTTAGACCATGGCCCACCCTTCCCTGCAACTGAGATTGTCGCAAAAGCTGGCGCTGGCGCCGCAATTGCAGCAAGCCATCCGATTGTTACAGCTCAATCGAATTGAACTGCGCGACTACATACAGGAGTTGGTCGATGCCAATCCTCTGCTCGATCACGAGGAAAACGTCGAACAAACGGATCAAAACAGTAACAATGATCCCGCTGAAGCGGATGTCAGCCAAACCATCGGAGATGGCGACCAGACAGACTACGGCTCAGACAACTTTGATGAGGAACATTGGCAATCAAATTCAGGGCAGGATCACTGGGGCGAAACTTCCGCGTGGTCTGACGAATTTTCAGATCGTCAGATCAGCGATACCAGCGTCTCCTCATTGCGCGAACATTTATTCACACAGATCCGTCTGGCCCAGTTTAGTGACCGGGATGCTGCGATTGCCAACGCGATTATTTATGCGCTGGACGATGACGGTTATCTGGTCGACAGCATCACTGAAATCAGGGACAGCTTGTTGCCGGAAATACGCGTTGAAGATGACGAGGTCATTGCTGTTTTACAGCGCGTGCAACGACTGGAACCGGTCGGCGTCGCCAGCCGGGATCCGGGTGAATGCATACGCATCCAGTTACAGGCTCAACCAGGTGGGACCCAGGGTCGTGACCTTGCACTCAGGCTGGCCCGGGAGTTTCTGGACCTGGTCGCTGCAAATGCCTATGAGGAGATGCTGAAGGAGACCGGCACGACGTCCGAGAGCCTGATGCAGGCGCTGGAACTCATCCGCGGGCTTGAGCCACGCCCCGGCGCGCGTTTTGATAATCGTCACGATGAATACCTGGTGCCTGATGTCTTTGTCAGCCACAGTGATGAAGGTTGGGTCACCACGCTAAGCGCAGAGAGTAATCCACGTCTGCGATTAAATAAATACTACATCAGCCTGTTGCGAAAATCCGGCGGCAAGGACGCTGAGTACCTGCGCGGACGATTGCAGGAAGCGCGGTGGTTGCTGTCAAGTCTTGAACTGCGCAACCAGACCTTACTGAAAGTGTCGCAATGCATTGTAGACACCCAAAAGCGATTCCTGACCGATGGCGAGATCGCGATGAAACCGCTAATCCTGAAGGACGTTGCTGACAAAATTGGCGTTCACGAGTCGACTGTTTCACGCGCCACGACACGAAAATATATGCTGACGCCCAGGGGTGTTTTCGAATTAAAATATTTCTTTTCCAGCCATGTTCGCGCCATAAACGGCGGGCAGGTCAGCGCCGTCGCTACCAAGGCCAGAATCCAGATCCTGATTGAAAATGAACATCATAAACAGCCGCTTAGCGATCAGGAACTGTCAAAATTATTGCGTGAGACAGGGGTTTGCGCAGCGCGGCGCACGGTTGCAAAATACCGCGAATCATTGGGTATTGGCTCATCCAGCGAACGTCGGCGTGCTTATCGCCGGGAGATGGTTATTTAGTGCCGGAAAACATAGATAATTGGAATCTCGAAGGTTAAACTGTCACTAAAGGCTACTGGTAATACGAAACACAAAAAATGCTTATGCCAGCAATTATTTTTAAAGGCAATATATCAATCCACCCAATTGATGTTAGCCCAACAGCCCATATATTTGTAACTGAGGCTGATACAATAAAGGAGATATTTTATGCAAATTAATATTACCGGACATCACGTTGAAGTCACGCCTGCACTTCGTGCTTATGTCACCGAGAAAATGCAAAAACTGTCCCGCCATTTTGACAAGGTGAGCTCAATCCACGTCATATTGAATGTCGAAAAACTACGCCAACAAGCCGAAGCCACCGTCAATGCCGGTGGTCGGACACTGTTTGCCACTGACAGCGCAACGGATATGTATGCATCAATTGACGGATTGGTTGACAAACTGGACAGGCAAGTCCGCCGGTATAAGGATCGAATTACTGACCACCACCATACAAAGCATGAATTTGTTGAACCTGATCCGGAAATTTAGTTAACCAGTACCGGGACATTGGTTAAACCTCGAACAGTCATAACGAATCATGCTTGACAGCGATTTACTAAGCCCTGGGCGTATTCTGGCCAGTGTCAAAATTGGCAGCAAGAAGCGTCTGCTGGAGTTAATCAGCACCACACTCGCAAAAAAGGATACATCTCTGAGTTCGAGGGAGATTTTTGAAAGTCTGTGTGCCCGGGAGCACCTTGGCAGCACCGCACTCGGAAACGGTATTGCAATACCACATGGGCGAATCAGTAACGTCAAGGAAGTCGAAGCACTTTTTCTACAGCTTCAAAAGCCACTGCCGTATGATGCAGATGACGGGAAGCCGGTCGATTTGCTGTTTGCACTGGTGGTACCCGAGCAATGCACCGAAGATCACTCGAAATTACTTGCCAACATCGCAGAACGCTTCAGCGACCAGTCGCTACTCACACAACTGCGTGAAGCGGCTGATGCCGACGAGATCTGGCAACTGCTTTCAAGCTCCCGCACATGACGCGCGCACACGGCTATTGTGAATAAGCCGGAGCAGGAAGTCATCATCGTCAGTGGCATGTCGGGTGGCGGCAAATCCACCGCCCTGCACGCGCTGGAAGACCTTGATTATTATTGCATTGACAATCTTCCCGGTGCAATGCTGCCGGATTTCGGACCACACATTTTAGCCAACCCCGGCCTGTTCCAGAAAGTTGCCCTTGGTATTGATGCCCGCTCGCGTGAATTTGACCCGAATGTGGTACTCGACTGGATGACCTGGCTGGGTGAAAACGGATTTAATTGCAAACTGCTTTTTGTAACGGCGGAAAAACCAATCCTGATCAAGCGCTTCAGTGAAACCCGCCGCCGTCACCCCCTGACTGGCAGCGATCACGTGTTGCCTGATGCAATAGAACGCGAAAAACAATTGCTGGAACCGTTACGAAACAGGGCCGACCAGGTCATCGATAGCAGCAACACCAACATCCATGAACTCAGACGCCAGGTTTGGAACTGTGTAGAGCGTCAATCCGGCAGTCTGACCATCGTATTACAGTCGTTTGCATTCAAGCGTGGTGTTCCACAGGATGTTGATTTCATGTTTGACGCCAGAATTCTGCCTAACCCGCACTGGCAGGAAGGCCTCCGAAACCTCACCGGCAAGGACGAAGCCGTTCAACTGTGGCTTGAAAAAGACAGCAATGTGCTCGACATGACTCAGGATATCCAGAATTTCCTCAATACCTGGCTGCCGGCAATCCGTGACACACAGCGCAGTTATTTAACCGTCGGTATTGGCTGCACCGGGGGCAGGCACCGCTCTGTCTACCTGGCGGAAAAGCTCGCAAAAGCTCTGCGTGGTAACGAGGACAAGGTATTGATTCATCACCGTGAAATTGACTCATGGTAATCCCCCCGTCGTTTTATCCAGTGTTGAAGAGCCGTGGTTTTCCTGATCCCACATGGGGTTTTGATCGTCATTTTCTGCCGATCTGATCCGGATCAGAGCTGGATCGAACCCGCCACCCCCTGAATCCCATACCCTTGTTACAATATACGCAGATCCGGTCTGCGAGCCGGATGCCTGAAGAAAACCTGACCAACGGCTGGCGATAAAAATGCGCGAATACCAACAGGAAGAAAAAACAGCTCGTCAACTTGACCATCTGTCAGAAGTGCTCGATAGCGGCACTCAGTCACAGGTCAAAAAGCTTATCAATAGTCTGACAGCAGCCGAGGTTGGCGACCTGCTCGAGTCGTTACCACAAGCAAAACGTCAGCTTGTATGGGAACTGGTCGATACCGAACTGGACGGCGAGGTTCTGGTCGACGTCAATGATGAAGTCCGCGCCAGCCTGATTCGCGGAAGTTCTCCAGCAGACCTTGTACAGGCCGTCGGTGATCTCGATATCGATGACCTCGCCGATATTCTTAACGACCTGCCCGAAGCTGTCATCACCGAAGTTTTGCATGCCATGGATCGTCAGGATCGTGACCGCCTGGTCCAGGTCATGTCCTACCCGGAGGACTCCGCCGGCGGTTTGATGAACCCCGATATCGTCACTGTCAGACCGGATGTCAGCCTGGACGTGGTACTACGGTATTTGCGTCTAAGGGGTGAATTACCGGAAGTTTTCGACCAGTTGTTCGTCGTCACGCGGTCCGGCAAACACCTCGGTCAGCTGAAGCTTGCGGATGTGTTAACCCGGGAGCCATCCAGCCTGGTGTCAAGCCTGATCGATACCTCAACACAAGCCATACCCGTGGACATGCCCGCCTCGCAGGTCGCGATCGAATTTGAGCACCACGACATGGTGTCAGCGCCTGTCATTGACCCGGATGGCGTTTTACTCGGCGGAATAACGATCGATGATGTCGTCGATGTCATCCGTGAAGAAGGCGAACATATGGTCTTGACCGCGGTTGGTCTTGATGAGGAAGACGATATGTTTGCACCCATCTTCCAATCAGCACGCCGTCGCTGGGTCTGGCTGGGTGTAAACCTGGTAACCGCATTGATGGCGTCCATGGTTTTGTACACCTTTGAACCAACCCTCGATCAGTTGGTGGAGTTGGCCGTGTTATTTCCAGTCGTGATGAGCATGGGTGGCATCGCCGGTACCCAAACCCTGACGTTGATGATCAGGGGTATGGCTACGGGCCAGGTGAGCGCAGTTAATTCCATGGCGATTTTACGCAAGGAACTGGCGGTTGGCGTGCTCAATGGCATGGTGTTTTCAGTTATCGTTGCGGCAATCGCCTACCTCTGGTATGGCAATGCCGGGCTTGGCCTGGTGATGGCGGTAGCGATAATCATCAACCTCGTGGCCGGCGCCTTGGCGGGCGCGCTTATCCCGGTATTTTTGAAACGAATGTCGATCGACCCCGCCCTCGCGGGTGGTGTTGTATTGACCACCGTTACCGACGTCATCGGCATTCTTGCCTTTATCGGTCTCGCCAGCTATCTGCTAGTCGCTCACTAGTGCAGATACTTCTGATAACCCAGGAGCCACCGCTGACGCCGGATGAGGTCGCAACAGGCAACGCGATTCGTACCGCGCAGATTGAGTCCGCGCTCAGTTGCGCAGGTCACGACGTCCGGCAAACGTGGCTGGACCCCAGCGACGGTCGCCACCCGGGAGGGTTTCGCAACCGGGATGAACTGCAGGCGACCATTATCAAACAAAACCCGGATGTGATTCTGCTCGCATATTGGGAACTGCTCGAATTGCTGCCATTTGAGTTACAACAGCCGGTCATCGTTGATTTTGTCGCGCCCAGACCACTTGAAGTGCTTTTTGAACACCCGGAGCGGGTTGGCACAGAACTGATCCGTTTACAGACACTGCTGGTAAAAGCGGACCTTTTACTGACCGGCAACGAAGCGCAGCGCGACCTTTTGTGGTATTCCCTGCTACAGGCCGGCTTCGACCTGCGTGGAAATTCGCCGGTACTGGTCATACCGCTGGCATCGACACCTGCCGGTCATCCTCAATCGGACCCGCGAAAGGATGGCTGGACGCTGGTCAGCGGCGGCGTTAGCTGGCCATGGCGCAAGTCTGACGAATATTGGAAATCCATACAGAGTATGCAGGACGAACCGGGATCGCAGGCACCCCGGCTAATCCTGTTTGGCGGGCAATACCGCTGGCATGAAGATTCATCGCAAGAATCATCGCATCTGGCCTCATCGGCGCATCCAACCCAGGCGCTGACACCTTACGCGAACTTCAGCCGGTTTTTACTGCAATCCGCCCACATCGGCCTCGAAGTCGCACAGCCCAATATTGAAAGAAGATACAGTCAGTCATTCCGCTCGCTGGAGTTTCTGCGTCACGGGCTTCCATTGATATGTAACGATTACTTGCCAATCGCCGGACTCGTCAGGAAATACAAAGCCGGATGGACGGTGCGTGGACCGGAAGATATGTCCCGCCTGCTGCGCGCTATCATGGCACAGCCGGATGAATGGAAACAGCGTTCAGAAAACGCGCTGCAACTGGTCAGCGAGGCATTGAATCCGGATACCGTAGCCGCACCATTGCTGGACTGGCTGGAAATGGCCACGAAAGCACCACGTTTGCCGGGGCTTCAGCGACCACCCGCTGCGGTCGTGTTGGGCAAGCCCCGCCTCGCGGACCGCCTGAAACGGCAATTCAAAATCCTCAGGCGCGTTGTTCTGAGCCGCGTTTTCAATGCCAGGCCTGGCAATAATATTTTGATCGTAACCCGCAGCGACATATTTCCGGACGATCATGGTGCTGCGGTCAAGATCGTGGAAACCGCCCGCGGCCTGTCACAACACGGTCGCAAAGTGGGTATTGTCAGTGACGACCGGAGACACTGGTGGCTGTTTGAAGATGGTCGGGAACGGCGCTGCAAACTGCCATTTTATTTGCGCTTTTTAAGCTTGCCGCGACCACTGGCCAAACTACTTCATCTGAGCAAGGATTTGCCGGAAAGTAACAGTTTTTTGTACCTGCCGTTGTCCGACAGCAGTTTCTTCTGGCACTGCCTTTATGTGGGTCACAAACTGAACGCCGGTATCTTGCAGGCCGAATTTCCCGCCTACGCAAAACCATGCCTGGATGCGAGGGAAATACTCGACGCGTCAGTGGTACTGGTTGAACACAATGTTGAATACGCACGCTTGAAAGCACAGGTAGCCGAATTAAGTGAAAAACAATTTCGCAACCTTCGGGCCATTGAAACAGACCTGTGTAACCGTTCTGATGCGGTGATATGTGTTTCAGATAATGACCGTCAACAATTACTCAATGATGGCGTCAAAGCTGAGTTGATGCACACCATTCCACACGGCTTTAACCCGGCCCCCTATTTACAGCCCCCAATGCCAGCTTTGACAGAAAAGTTTGCACTGCCCGAAAATGCGGTCCTGCTGGCTTTTCATGGTACGTTTTCTTACCCACCCAACCGCAAAGCACTGACTGTGTTTGCCGAGGAAATATTACCCCGGCTTGAAAAATCCGGGCATCCATTTCATCTGATAGCTATCGGTCGCAACCCGCCGACCGAAACGTTACACCCCAACATGCATTTTACCGGCAGCGTCGATGAGGTCGCACCCTGGCTGAAAGCCTGTGACATCGCCGTTATACCGTTGACCGATGGTGGTGGAACCCGGATGAAAATCGTTGATTGTTTTGCCGCCGGTTTACCCGTCATCAGCACCGCAAAAGGCATTGAGGGAATACCGGTAGTCAATGGCGAAGAGGCGATCATTACCGATAACTGGAGCGACATGTGCACAGAAATCATACAACTCGCTGAATCACGGAAATTACGTGACAGTTTATCCGCAGCAGCACGGGATTTCGCCGCAAATATGGATTGGGAAAGTATCGCTGGGCGATACATAACAGTATTCAACGCGATCCGCCGGCCTGCCAAGTGATTGTCAGCCGGATTCATGTCATGCTTGAAATAAGCGGCTACTAAAATCCGTCAACTCACTGGTAATCCTTCATGAACAGTCATTCCCCTAATAGTCATTCCCGTAAAACCATTGAAATCAGGGAAGTGAGCGACAAGCGGGCCCTCAATACGTTTATTCAGATTCCGTGGCAAATTTATAAAGACGACCCCAATTGGGTTCCGCCCCTGCTGGTGGAACAGAAACAGGTATTTTCAAGCAAAAACCCTTTTTTCAAGCACGCGATCTGGCGAGCCTGGATCGCGTATCAGGACGGCAAACCTGTCGGCCGTATTTCGGCACAGATCGATGAATTGCACCAGCAACGATACCAGGACAAAACCGGTTTTTTCGGATTGATTGAAGCACCGGACGATGGTGAAATATTTTTGGCATTGTTTGAGACCGCGGAAAGCTGGTTGCGGGAAAACGGCATGCGACGCATCACCGGACCATACAACCTCGGCATCAACCAGATGATCGGCATTCTGATCGATGGCTTCGATAGCCGGCCTTATGTCATGACAAGCCATTCGGCACGCTACTACGGCGCGGCGATCGAAAGCTGTGGATACCAACCGGTACAGGACCTGCTGGCCTACCAATTGGACGCAGGCACACTCAACATACCCAGAATCATGAGGGCGTTGATAAAAAGAAGCGCCAAACGGGTAAAGGTCAGAGCGTTTAACCGGAAAATGATGAATGCCGAGTTTGAGTTAATGCGGGATATCTTTAATGACGCATGGCAAAACAACTGGGATTTTGTTGCGTTTACACCCGAAGAGTTCAGTGAACTGGGGAAAAACCTGTTAAAGGTGGTACCGGATGATTTTATCCAGTTCGCAGAAATTGACGGTGAGGCAGCAGCATTTATTGTGCTGCTGCCGGACATCAATGAAGTCATTGCCGACCTCAATGGTCGTCTTCTGCCATTTGGCTGGGCCAGATTGCTGTGGCGTCTCAAGGTGGCTTTTCCAAAGGCTGCGAGGGTGCCATTGATGGGCGTTCGGCAAAAGTATCAGAATTCCAGCGTCGGCCCGGCCATGGCCTACATGGTGATTGAGGCTGCCATTAACGCCGGCATAGAAATCGGGCTTGAACGGGTGGAAATGTCGTGGGTACTGGATCACAACAAAGCCACCAGAAATATTATAGAAAGTGTTGGCGGCGAAATCACAAAACGTTACCGCATGTATGAAAAAGACCTGTATGCAAATGAATTGTATACAGAAGACCTGCTTGCAATAAATCAGGTGTAAGCAATTTGCAAACCGAAAATCCCGATAACGCAGGCCTGGACGGACAAAACCCCGATTTCCGCACAATCATTCTTGCCGGTGAGCGCAAGGGTGGCAACGCATTGAGCCGGGCCTTCAAGCTGTCGGCAAGCGTGATGGTTCAAGTGGCAGGAAAACCCTCACTGGAACGCGTGATGGACGCCATCAACAAAAGTCGATACGCGGAAGGTGGCATTATTTGTGGTCCTGCCATTGATGTGCTTGAAAGTTGCAAGGAGCTGCAAGTGCTTCTGCAGCAGCCCGGTTATCAGTGGTTGGCGCCAGCGACTGGTCCCGCTGCCAGTGCCTTTTCGGCATTACAAACACTGGATCACTTTCCCACGCTGCTGACGGCCGGCGATCACGCACTGCTGAGCGCCGATATTATCGACAAATTCTGTGCGCTCGCCCAGTCTCATAGCGATGATTCAGGATTTGACATCATTATCGGACTGGTGCCTTACGCTTTGGTGCAAGCAGCCTGGCCGGAATCCAAACGCACAGTTCTGAAGTTTTCGAATGGTCACTACTGCGGCAGCAACCTGTTTGCAATATTGAACCCCGACGGAGCCAAAGCGCTTTCCTTTTGGCGGCAAGCCGAAGCAGACAGGAAACACCCGTGGCGAATTGCGCGTCGTTTGGGTCCCATCGCCCTGCTTCGTTACCTGTTCAGGCGTGTGACGGTCGAGGACGCGCTGTCTGGCCTGTCAAAAGCTGCTGGTTGCCGTATCGGTCATGTGCGACTCGACATTGCCCGCGCTGCCGTGGATGTGGACTCTGTTGCAGATCAAAAATTGGCCGAGGAAATACTACTCTCTGAAAAACCCGGCTAGCCCGGACATTCATAACAGCCTGTTATCGTGTCATCAAACGGTCCAGATGGTCGCCAAGACGATGGCTCAATGCCAAAATGGTCAGGGTCGGATTGGCCCAGCCACCCGTGGTAAAAACGGAACTGCCTGCAATGTGCAGGTTGTCGTAACCGTGTACCGTGCAGTTGGCATCGACAACACCGGTGGCTGGAGAGTCGCTCATGCGGGTCGTCCCCATGTGGTGATATCCGCCGATGGGGTGATTACCGACACTCGCATCTACCGGCCATTCGGGCCTGCCATCTTGCAACCAGTCACTGGTCGTCACCTTGCCATAACCAAGCCGCTTGAATTCCCGCTGCAGCGTGTGACCAAATTGCAGCATGGTTTCCTTATCCAGGCTGCCCAGACGCCAATCCAGATCAGCCCTGGGGCTGCCCAGGCTGTCGCGCTCAGTTGACAATTGCACCCGGCTATCAGGGTTTGGGGCTTGCTCAGCGCGCGCCATTACATACAAACCCATGCGCTTCACCTTCACACCAATTCGCAGTAGTGGCATCGACAAATTACGTTGCAGAAAATTCTGTGCACCCCGCCAACTTTGCCACAAACGACGACCGGAACGCGTTGGTGACAGCGTGTGCTTTAAATTCATATATGCCTTATGGGTCAATGACGAACCTCTGAGCGGGTCTTTCTGCAATTTGAATGTAACCGCGCTATTGAGAACACCCAGACGTTTTTGCAGGCTTTCCGGCATGACCAGTGCGGGTGCCACAGGCACACCTCCTTGCGGATAGCGCTTACGGTATAGCGCCCAGATCGCAGCCGGGTCTTTGACATCTATGTGTGCAACCCTGCCATGCGGGTGCTCCATAAAATACCGGCCCACCAGGTCATGATCATTGCCGATGCCATCTGTTTCGACCGTGTTGGATGCCAGCAGTAAACGCGCGTTTTCAATCGCCCCGCAGGCCAGCACAAAATGTTTGGCTTTGACCTGAGCTTTTCTGCCGCCCAATGTCGATACATTCAAACCGCTTACCGTGGTCGCGTTCTCCGATGCCTGCAATCCAAGTACATTGGCGTGCAAAACAATGCGCATGTTTTCAGACTCGAGCAAATCATTACATCGACGACTGTTAAATCGTTCTGTATACGCATCAAAACGCCAGAAATGCGTCGACAGTTGTTCAGGGTCAAAATCCAGTGGTTCCAGTTGCAGGGTCTTCCACATTGCGTGGCTGTAATCAAACTCGCCAAGCTCCAGCGAATCATGCGCAAGCCGATAATAGGGATTCAGGTCATCCAGTGAGATTGGCCACCCGCTGTGAGGGACCCAATCCCGCGTTTGGAAATCTATCCTGTCCAGCGGGACATTGCGACCACCCCATATGTTGGTTGTGCCACCAAAAAAACGCAGTCGCGCATGATCGAGGTCATAATATTCCATACCGATGTTGTTACCTGCAAACAACGCCTGTGTGTCATCTTCAAAATCCATACCACCACTTTCGAGCAGGCAGATTTCGTGTCCTGCCAACATCAATTTCCTGGCCAGGGCGACACCAGCGGCACCCGCACCAACAATGCAGATATCCGTTTCCAGCTTGAGATCGGTCGCGACTTTCTGCAGGTCAATTAACAATTTTGTACCCCAAAGGTGTAACGCCCGAAGCGATCAAAGCGTGGTGGTGAAGCTTCACCAAATCATGCACGGTACACGGATACAGCCAATCTATCAATTTTGCATTTATTTGATAGATGGATTCATGCTCTAATACACTTTTTCCATCCACTGAACCCATCATAAGGATTCTGAATTGAAAGCGATTATCTTGAGTGCCGGCCAGGGTCGGCGATTGATGCCGTTGACTTCAAATATGGCCAAATGCTGTTTGCCACTGCATGGTATGTCAATTCTTGAATGGCAATTGAGTCAAATCGCGAAATGCGATATCGATGAAGTAATTGTTGTTACCGGATACGCCTTCGAAATGGTCGACACGATCGTGGGAAAAGTCACCGGTTTGAATGTGCGTACACTGCACAATCCGATGTACGCGCACACAGACAATCTCGGTACATGCTGGGAGGCGCACATGGAAATGGATGGACCATTTGTGTTGATGAATGGCGACACCCTGTTTGAAGCTGCGATCCTCAAGCACCTGCTTGCCAGTGACAAGACCTATCCCATCACGCTCGCGACCGACGTTAAACCCCATTTTGACCTCGATGACATGAAGGTCATTACCGATGGTGAGCGGTTGTTAAAAGTCAGCAAACAACTGAACATTAGCCTGGTCAGCGGTGAAAGTATCGGATTGATGGTCTTCGATGAGGCCGGTGCGCTGGCTTTTGTTCGCAAATTGGAAGAAATGATGGATAAGGCAGATGCGCTGAAGCTGTGGTATTTATCTGCCATCGACCAGCTTGCCAGCGATGGTATTGTTGGTATATGCCCGATCGACGGCATGAGCTGGTGTGAAGTCGATGACGCGTCTGACTTTGCAAAGGCCGCAAATGTCGTTACACAGTGGTCAGAACAGACCGCGAGCCTGCAATAGGATATTGACTACCCTGAGTCAGCCTTTTCTCATCTGCCGACGAGTGGAGAACGATTATGAAAGCAGTAATAAACATCGTACTGGTTTTATTGCTGGGTATTGGATTCGTTTCCAAAGCGCCCGCCGCAGAGCAAGCTGGAGCCGAACCATCGCAGTCCACTTCTGCGCTTTCAGATGCCGAAACCCACATCAATGCGTTGAAAAAAGAATTGCTCGAGGCAAAGGACCGGGTCTCCGAACTTGAATCCGATTTGTCCAACGCACAACGCACAATTGATCAGCTCAACAATCAACCAGCGCCGCAAATTACAGCCAGCAGTGCAAATCACACGACCACACAAACGGTTGATGGTCAGCCTGTATATGACGCACATAATCCTCGCAAACCGGTCGCACAGGAAGACGTTATTGCGGAGAAATTCACAGCGCAGTTTCAAAGCCAGCCAAACGCGGTTACCAGGCTGCTGAAACAGGACATCGAACGCAGCGGTATCAGGAATATTACCCGGATCGCTGAGCAGGTACCCAACATGCAATTCGGACAATCAGGCAATGAGGCCCGTATCGCGATTCGCGGAATGCGGACAAACCGCACCGGTCCTGAAGCGGACCAGGTCGTTGGGATTTATCAGGACGGTGTTTCGGTTTCAACCACCACGCAAGCACTGGGACCCTATATTGATATTAAAAGTATCGAAGTCCTCAGGGGACCGCAAGGCGTTATGTACGGCCGCGATGCATTTGCCGGCGTAATCAATATCACCAGCAATGAACCGGACCTCAGTGGCTGGGATTATGGACTGGAAGGTATTATTGGCTATTCAGACCATACCCGTTTTGAGGGCATGATCAATATACCGGTGCTTGATTCTTTGGCTTTCCGGATAGCCGCCAGTTCGGAATCGCATGGCGGATATATCGTAAATGAGGTTCTGGATGGCGATGCGGATGATCTGCATGACCGGAAACAACAATATGTCCGCTTTATGGGTAAGTGGCAGCCATCAGATAACTTTAGTCTGTTGTTGAACCTGTCATCATTGGATCAGAACCAGACCAGCACCGGGATGTGGGGTTATCAACAAATCGGAGCCTTCGTTAACGGGCAATATGAGCCGGGCAACCAGTTTGCACCAGCAGGCTCTCGCACCGACGACGGGCCCTGGAAAGTTGCCCGGAATATGGCGTCACAGGCGGACCTGGAAAATCTCAGCTATTCATTGAGCCTGGAATGGGACATCGGATTTGCCACCCTTGAGTGGCTCGGCAACAAATCCAAGTTTGAAAGCATACAGGTCTATGACAGTGATTTCAGTGATGGAGGCGACCCGTACAACAGTGATTTTAATGGCTGGGATTCCTTCCGTGACACATGGTCAAGCGACCTCCGTTTAAAATCAAATTCAACCGGTCGCTTCGATTGGCTGGCGGGCCTGTATGTCTGGAACCTGGACAGCGACTGGGGCTGGCTTGAAACCATTGATGCGGAATATTTCCAACCGGCATGGGATAGCAGCGGCAATTACACTTCGGATACCCTGGAAGCATTTGCCAGCGCAGCTTATGAAGTTGGCGGTAATCTGCGGCTATTCGGCGGTCTGCGCTGGTACGATGTCAAAAAGAAACTCAGAAATGGCAGCAAAGACAGCTGGAACGGTGTGGTGTGGAATGCCGGTATTGAATACGGTTTCAATGCAGACATTGCATCGTATCTAAGCGTATCCACCGGCTATCGCCCCGGTGGCATAAATGAGGTTCCCGGTGTCCCGCTGAATTACGATTCAGAGGCTGTAACAAGCTACGAAATCGGTTTGAAAAGCATATTGGCCGATGGGTCCATGGTGCTGAACGTGGCCGCGTTCTACAACAATTACCGCGATATTCAGGCGCAATCCTTTACCATACTGCCGCTTCCCGGTACCGCAGGTTTATTTGATTACTTGAGCACCGGCGGTGACATGGACTCGAAGGGACTGGAAGTAGAATTCCAGTGGCTACCGGGAACTCGCTGGAACATTTCAGCAAACCTCGCCTGGCTGGACGCCAAATTCAAGGATTACCAGGTACCGGCACTTGCAGGCCTGCCTACTATTGAAGGCCACAGCATGGGCGACAAGCTTTCATTGAGGGGTTGGCACCCGGCATTTTCACCGGAATGGTCTTTCGGCCTGCAAGCTAGTTACATCACAAATCTGGGCACCGGCGGCACGCTGACATCAATGCTCCAGACAACATATGCCAGTGAGTACTATGCCAACGACCTCAATCTGGCCGGGGCAAGGCAGGCTTCACAAGCGATCACCGATGTCCGGTTATTTTGGGATTTGCCAGGCAACCATATAAGACTTCAGGTTTATATCGAAAATATTTCAGACCAGACCGCGCTCAAAAACGTCATGATCTACAATCCCGAGGAGCGCCCGGATATTGCAACTTTTTTGGCTGATTGGGGTAACCCACGCACCTATGGCGCGATTTTATCGTATCGTTATTAACTACGATCAATCAATCTGTCGGTGGCACTTCGATGAGCACCCCGTCGAGACCGCTGGCCCGATAACGCCGACTGCTGATGTCATATTCGATGGTATGGCTTGTGATCACTTCATCGTCCAACCTGAGCACGGCACCGCCGGTCAATTTCAACGTATTGGTGGCGCGCAGGTATTCCACGACTGGTGCCAAAGCTTCGATGGTATTCCTGCCCATATCATCTGCACGCATGATTCGAAATTTTGCCGGTGCGCCTTCAAGCAGCACTCGATCGGGATCATCCAGATGACCATAGATGGTTGCAACATCAGACGTCACGAACCAGTCGTCACTACGCATGGTAAATTCCCCGCTAAAATGCAGGATGCCGGGGGTCTCGTCCTCGATTGCTTCCGACGCGCTGATGTTCACCGTGCCAAATGCCCTTTTATCCAACGGCGATGCATCGCAGGGGGCTGATGACAGCATCAGCAAAAGACAGAATGGGATCGCTTTGTACATTCATCAACCAACATTAAGTACTGGTATTAACCACCAAGCTACCTGATCATAGTAGCGACTGGCAATGACAATTTATATGAAATCGCTAACTCAATTACAATGACGCGCAGATGTTTGTAGACAAAATCATCGATCGCTACCTCATCAGGGAAGTGGTGCAACCTTTTTTAGGGATATTTGTCGCGCTGGTCGTCATTTTCATCACCTTCAGCTTGAGTCGTTTCCTGGTGGACGCCAACGCCGGCTTGCTTCAACCCATTGACGTTGCCCGCTTAACCTTTTTCAAATCCCTGATTTCATTTGACACGTTGCTGCCACTGAGCATGTACCTTGCCGTCATGATCGGACTTGGGCGCCTGTACACGGATTCCGAAATATACGCCATGCGTGCCGGTGGCATCAGTGAAGCCCGGTTACTGAGGCCGGTGATGCGTCTGACCATAATACTGGCAGTGCTGGTCGCGCTTTTGTCTGCCTGGGTCAGACCGTGGGCATACACCAAATCATATGAAATCAAAGCCGCCGCCGAAGCCAGCGCCGAGACCGGGCGGATACGTGAGGCACGATTCTATTCTTTTGATAAAGGCCGGCGGACTGTTTTTATAGAGCGCATCGCAGAAAATGGCGAAGACCTTAGTGGTGTCTTTATTCGTACGCGCAAAGGTGATGACCTGCAAGTCATCACGGCGACAAAAGGGGTTTTCAATTATCTTGCAAGGCCGATGTTTCATCGCTTGCAATTGATTGATGCGCGGGTTTTTAAAAAAGTAGAACATGGTACAGATTTTTCAGCTCAATTTGGCTCATTTACCATCTGGTTGCCGGCACAGACGCCAAAGCCACCCGGTTATAAAGTCAAGTCAGCATCAATTATTGAATTGGGGCAATCTTCAGATAACCGCGACCGCGCCGAATTTCAATTGCGTTTATCAACGCCTCTTTCCGCCCTGTTGCTGGCCCTCGCTGCCATTCCCCTGAGTCGCAGCCGACCCCGTCAGGGCCGTTATGCGAAGTTGCTGCTTTCACTCGGAATTTACGCCGTTTATTTCAACCTTCTCGATGTCAGCCGAAGCTGGGTGGAACAGGGCAGCATCGCTTATATTTGGTGGGTACCCGGCCTCCTGGCTATCCTGGTAGCGATTCTTTACATCCCGGTGAAACGCAGAACCAGGGCACCGGCAGATGCTTAAGATTGATCGCTACATTGTTGTAAACTTCCTGATGGGCTTGTTGCCGGTGATGCTTTTGTTACTGGCATTGTTCAGTTTCATGACGCTTGCTGAAGAATTGGAAGATGTCGGACAGGGCGACTTCAGGCTCGTCGACGCATTGATGGTGGTGTTGCTGACAACCCCAAAGAGATTTGTTGAACTGTTGCCGGTCACGGCATTACTGGGGGGGCTTATGGGGCTTGGCACAATGGCAAACCACCTGGAATTAATGGCCATCAGAACAAGTGGCTTTTCCAGAGCGAGAATTTCTCTGACCATCGCAGTGCTCGCATTATTGATGGCTGTCGTTGTAACCGTCATGCAATTCACCGTGGTACCCATGTCGGAACGTGAAGCCGTTCAATTGAGGGCCAGGTCACTACCAAATTCAGAGGCGTCTAAAGGTGCATTCTGGACACGTAACGGCAACAACATCATCCGTGTGAAGAATGTGCTTTTCGACCGCACCTTGAACGGAATCGAGATTTACACCACCGACGCACAAGGACGCTTGTCACAATTGACCCAGGCCACCAGCGCCAACTATGCAGGCCAGGACAACTGGTTATTGAACGATGTATTGCAGAGCGAAACACACGGCAACCAGGTTTTGGAAACTACGTTTGAGAGCAAACTATGGCAGGGTCTTCTGACCGCTGAACAGGCCGCCGTGCTGGTGCTTCCCCTGGAAGCATTGGCGCCAACAGATCTTTTGCACACAATCGCATCCCTGAAGCAAAATCATCTGGACACCCAAAGGTATGAAATCGTGTTTTGGCAACAGGTCAGCTTGTTACCGGGCCTGTTGGCATTGGCCTTGCTGTCACTGCCATTTCTGCTGGGTTCAGTCCGGGAAATTTCTGCAGGTCAACGCATAATGATTGGCGGTCTGATCGGAATTGGATTCTACCTGGTACAGCAATTGAGCGGGCACCTTGCCGGAATTTTTGGCTTAAACCCCGCGCTGGTGATCCTTACCCCGTCGTTCATCCTGCTTGCCATTGCCATCGGCATGATCAGGCACCGGCAGGTATGACCCCAAACTGCTAACCGGGGCTAAACTGTTTGCTTCATCAATTGCCAGGATTGCTCATCCACCGCTACAAAACTCAAATTTTCATCTTCATCAAGCGCGATTGACTTCAACACACTGCAAATTGTCCAGTGATCTTCTGCATCCTCAATATCGACGACCCTGTAAGATGCATCACTGGCACTGGATGCAGCCGATGTGCAATATATCCGCGTATCCCCCCAGACAAGTTCCCGGTTGTGGTGCAGATGACCATGAAATATCAAATGTGGTGTATTTTTTTGTAATACGGCTTTGAGCGCCTTTGCATCGGTCAGGGCTTTACGCCACTTTGTCATGCCCGGCAGCGGCGGATGATGAATCAACAGGCATGCCAATCGACCTTCATCGGAGCATTGCTGCAAAATTTCCGTTAATTTTTCAAGCTGCACACTGCCCAGGCTACCGCTTGCCATAAAAATGGGGGTCACACAAGCCGTCGAGACACCGATTAAACGCAGATTGCCGAAATCACGTACAACCGGAAACCCGCGCCCGGCATTGCCATGGCCTTGAAACAGGTAGTTTCCCCATGCATTAAACACTTCATCTACACTGTCTTTGGCATAGGTATCATGATTACCGGGAATCAGCATGACCTGTCCCGCAGCGCCCAATGAAGCCAGCCACTGCTTTGCCTGTGCAATTTCTGTTTTCAATCCGATCTGGACCAAGTCACCGGTCAACAGAATTTGATCTGCGTTCTCAGCTATGACAGCATTGGTAAGTTGCTCAAGGATGGCCGGCAGGTATTTTTTTTGCCTGTTCTTAACCCATGAGATATAACCTGACCAGCGTTTACCACGTAAACTGGAAAACCGAACGCCTGTAAGATTGCTTAAATGAGGGTCGGTGATGTGAATCAGACGCATAAAATCTCACACTCTTCTTTGCCCGACATTACCGCACTGTCTATAATCCATGCTTTCATTATTATCCGAATACGCCGGTCGGCTTCCCTCATCATTGACGTGAGCTTCAATATAACATGACCATTTACGCGCTTGTTTCTGAATTATCCGCTGTACGCATCTGGGGGCTGGACGCCGGTCAGCGCTTGCGTCGGCAACTGAATGAACTCAGCAAGGAGCACACAGGCGATTTCACCGAAATATGCTGGCTTGATGACGCCGGTGAGGCGCCTGAAACTGGCCGGATTCTGATCTTCAATGGTCAATTCCTGTTTGAAAACCGCACCATCAAGGGCGTAATGGATGCGTCTGATTCAATATTGCTGTATCAGGACCAGGCTGCCGCTGCATTTGTTGACGTAAAGTATCTTGCACGCGTACTCGATTACATGCGGGCACGGACCCGGACGCTACCTGATGGTACACATACGATCGGTACGCGTGACCTCGAAGCATTCGACCCGAATCTGCGCAGAGCAACCGAACCATTGCTGGAACCCGTTTCGTCAGCGCGCAAAGATGAACTGGAGAACAAGCTTTACGGTAATGCCTACCGCGGAATCACCGACCTGGTTACAAAATTTGTCTGGCCCAGACCGGCAAAGCAAATCGTGCATTTATGTGCCAACCTCGGTATTACGCCAAATATGGTCACCAGTTTCGGACTGATGCTGGTTATTGCTGCCTGTTTCCTGTTTTATTATCAATACTATGCCTGGGGGCTTCTCGCCGGGTGGATAATGACCTTTCTGGATACGGTTGACGGAAAGCTGGCGCGCGTCACGATACGTTCGAGTAAATTCGGTCACCTTTACGATCACCTGATTGATCTGTTCCACCCGCCGTTCTGGTACATCATCTGGGGCCAGTCCCTGGTTGGTTTTCAGGGCGCAATGGGAATGGATCTCTATCAGATGGGTTGGGCAATTGTCATTGCTTACAGTTCCGGACGGGTTGTGGAATTCCTTTTTCAACTGTTGGGCAGCGCTGACATTTTCACCTGGCGACCATTCGATGCATGGTTCAGGTTAATCACCGCACGGCGTAATCCCTGCCTGATCCTGCTTACAGCAAGCGTTCTGGTGGGGCGGCCGGATTGGGGCTTCATAGCCGTTACCTTTTGGACCATCTTCACAACATTGGTGCTGAACCTGCGACTGGTATACGCGCTGGTCATCAGGCTCAGGCATGGGCCGCTGACTTCGTGGCTGAGTGCAGATGATGTCGCTACCGGGTCGAATGCACGCTCATACGCTGTTTTCGGGGCAACAACGGTGGTTTATGAAAAGCGGTGATGAAACGCATCAACTGGTTGCGCTGCGGATCGCCAAACAAACCGACCGGACCGCCGATGGACTGATTGACCCCTTATTGGAAGAGATCAAGCAAAAACACGGCGACTCGTTGCTGGCGATCCTGGTATATGGATCCTGGCTGCGGGGCAAACGCGACACCATGCTGGACTTCTACGTTTTGGTAGAAAACTACCAGGCACTGGATTCCGCCTGGCAAGGCTGGATGTGTAAATTATTGCCGCCAAACGTATACCAAATCCACCTCAACACAGAAAACGGCGAATTGCGTGCAAAGTATGCGCTGCTGACGCTGGACCGTTTCCAGTATGCAATGCGCCACGACTTTCATTCGTACTTCTGGGCTCGCTTTGCTCAACCCTGTGATGTCATCTATGCCCGCGATGAACCGGTACTCAAGGCGTTGACCAGCACCTTCAGCCAGGCCGCGAGCAAATTTGTGAATGAAGTTCTACCCGTGCTGCCGGAAAGGTTCAGCAGCAGGCAATTATGGACCCGGGGCCTGTCGCTGACTTATCAATGTGAGCTCAGAACCGAAAGCAGCAACCGCGCTGAATCGCTGTATGATTTTGACCCTGGTTACTACGCTGCCATGACATTGGCACTGGCTCATGACACAAACGCACTGGCCACCACCTTGAACGAAGATATGTATTGCAACCGCTCAAGCGTCCTGACAATGAAGCTTTCCGGGCTGAAATGGTGGCTGCGCCGGGTACATGGCAAAGTGCT
>Ga0114950_10000225_pt1 | contig 36433 bp, 27 predicted proteins | sample N075metaG_FD_83503 | JGI IMG/M metagenome (GOLD analysis project Ga0114950, IMG submission 83503) | Deep subsurface microbial communities from Kermadec Trench to uncover new lineages of life (NeLLi) - N075 metaG | ecosystem: Environmental > Aquatic > Marine > Ocean trench > Sediment | place...
GCATCCGGGATCGTGGTCAGCTCACCGCAGGCTACTACGCGGACATCGTCGTTTTTGATCCGGACGAAGTGCAGGACCATGCGACGTTCAAGGAGCCGCACCAGTACTCAACCGGTGTTGAGCACGTGATCATCAACGGCGTACAGGTTCTAAAAGATGGCAAGCACACGGGAGCGACGCCCGGCCGCGTCGTTCGGGGCCCTGGCTGGACTGGCTGGACTGACCGAGGAAATTAACTTGCGGGCGCTCTCATACAAAGAATACGGTGATATTAATGTACTCGAGCTCGGGGAAACGAGCCGCACGGAGATTGCTGAGGATGAAGTATTGATTCGGGTTCGGGCCGCATCGCTTAATCCCTTCGACTGGAAGCTTCGCAGCGGCAGCTTGCGTGAAGTATTCGAGCTGGGGTTCCCGATTACACCCGGCCGTGACGGCTGCGGTGAAGTGGTTCGTTTGGGCGATGCTGTACAGGATTCGCAACTTGAGCCTGGCCAACTCGTGAGTTTTATCTCGAGTCGATTACGATACGGCGCGTTGGCTGAATTTGTCGCGGTTCAGGCCAGGGATTTCGTGGTTCCGGTCGCGGAAAATCTCACGCTGGAGGAGTCCGCTGCGCTGCCACTCGTAGGCTTGTCGGCTTGGAACGCGCTGATCGATACGGCCGAGTTAAAGGCCGGCATGCGCGTTCTCATTCACGGCGGTTCCGGTGGTGTCGGTTCTGCTGCAATTCAGATCGCGCGACACTTCGGCGCCGATATTTATGCCACCTGTCACTCTGCCAACGTCGAGAGAGTCGAGCTGCAAGGTGCGCAGGCCATTCCGTACGACAGTGTTGACTTCACTACAGCTGTCACTGATTGCGACCTCGTGTTCGATACGGTCGGCGGGCAGGTTCACGAGGATTCCTACAAGGTCCTCAAAAGAGGCGGGCGCCTCGTCTATTTATTAGCGATGCCTTTTAATGATTTATCGTCGGAATACGGTGTTTCAGATCTGCAAGTGCATGTCCTTGGTGAGACCGCCAACCTGAAAAAGCTGGTCGAATTCGCGGCGCAGAATCTCATCAAGCCGGTCATTGGCAATTCGCTGCAGCTGGCCGAGTTTAAAGAGGCGTTTCAACTCGCTGAATCCGGCAAAGCCAGGGGCAAGATCTTACTGACTCTTTAGACGACGGGGATGGACGCCGGGTCCGTCCCCGCGCGCCTAAGTGAAGCTGCTGTAAAAGATAGCGAAAATAAGAATTGGCGCGATATATCGAAGGACGATTCGCAGAAATCCGGCCAAAGCCACGCTGCGCAGGCCCAATTCTTCCAGTAGCGATTGCCGCGTCATGATCCAGCCTGCGAACACTGCGATCAGCAGCGCATTCAGCGGCAGCAGCAGGTTGGCTATTGTGAAATCGAGCAGACCAAAGATGTTCTTGTCTTTGAGGAAAGGAATCGTGGGCATTAGCCTGACGTCAGACCAGACGTTAAAGGACAATGCAGCCGCTATGCCGAGCACCCACGAGCAAATCCCGGCCAGGATCGCCATCTTGCGCCGCGAATAGCCGCGGTATTCCTCGAGAAACGAGACAACCGGTTCAAGCATTCCTAGGACCGATGAATAAGCCGCAAAAAACAGCAGCAGAAAAAACATCAGTCCGATGATGTAACCGGCCTGCATGTTGCCGAAAGCGATCGGCAAGGTCACAAAGATCAATCCCTCTCCGCCCGCCGGGTCTAGGCCGTTCGCGAATACCACCGGAAAAATCGCGATACCGGCCAGTACCGCGACGGCCGTATCGGCCAGCGCGATAATCACGGCGGCTTTCGGTAACGAAACCGTTGACGGCACGTAGGCGCCGTATGTCAGCATGACACCGACACCGATTGCGAGCGAGAAAAACGCCTGGCCCATAGCCACGAAAACGACGGCCGGCGTGATCTTGTCGAAGTGTGGATTAAACAGAAAATCGATACCGCGTTCGATATCGGCATTAAATATTGAGTTGAGAACAAGTAGGATGAGAATTCCGAAGAGTGCCGGCATCATGTATTTGCTGACGGCTTCGATTCCGTTACCAACACCTCTGGCGACTACGAATACTGCAGAGGCGATGAACAGGCCGTGGAAGAAAAGCAGGCGCCACGGCGATGCGAGTACCTGATTAAACATGTCTTCCGAATCCTGACCGCTAAAGCCCGTGAAGGAATTCATCGCTGCTTTAACGACGTAATCAATCGACCAGCCACCAACGATACTGTAGTAGCTCATGCCGACCAGCGGTATCAGGATGCTGATCCAGCCGATCGACACCCATGAAGACGAGGCGCCCGCCTCAACAACTAGTTTGCGCATTGAGGCAATCGGGCTGCCCTTGCCACGGCGACCCATTGCCAACTCAGCCATGATGAGTGGAATGCCGAGCAACAGGACGAAGCCAAAGTAAATAAGGACGAACGCGGCGCCGCCATTTTGGCCTGCGACAAATGGAAACCGCCACAAATTACCGAGCCCGACGGCTGCGCCGATTGTTGCGAGCATGAAAACAGTCGGCGAGGACCATTTCTCATGTTTAAAATCAGCGTCGAACGAATTGCTCATAGCAATCCTTATGCTGGTGCGGTGCGATCGAAGGTATCACGATGCGATGCGGTGATATTTTTTGATTCGAAGTATTTATGAAGTCGGTTCATTGCCTCATCAATTCTGTCGTAAGTTTCGGCACCGAAACAAATGCGCAAATGACCTTCGCCAGCAACGCCATAGAATGAGCCCGCTTCCGTAACAACCCTCGTCTCAGAGAGAATTTCCTCCGCCATCTGCGCGGATGGTATGCCGTACGCGCTGATGTCAGGAAATGAATAAATGGTACCCTGCGGTAGAGGACAGTCAATTCCGTCAATTTCATTCAGGCGGCGGCTCACAAGCTGACGTCGGCGATCATCCTCTGCGAGCATTTCCGTCAGACAGTCTTGCGGTCCGGTGAGCGCGGCTAACGCACCTGCCTGAATGAATACGTTCACATGTGCGACGTCGTTTACCGTGATAATCAACAGTGCCTGCATAAATTTTTCATCGCAGGCAACGTAGCCGAGGCGCCAGCCGTCCATTGCAAACGCTTTCGTATAGGCGAAACAGCTGAACGTGCGCTCCCGCATTCCGGGTAGTGACGCGATGCTGATGTGTTGGCTGGCGCCATACACGATTTGATCGTAGACCTCGTCGCTCAATACCAGCAAGTCATGTTTAACAGCCAGGTCGGCGACGATCTGCAACTCGTCCCGGCTGAAAACGCGCCCGGTCGGATTTGCGGGATTAACGATCACGATCATCCGTGTTTTTTCGGTAATGAGTGGTTCGATCAAGGCGCCCTCTATCGCGTACCCATTCGCGCTGTCGAGCGGTGCTGTGATGACTTTTCCGCCAGCCAGCTCAATCTTGTTGATGTGCTGAGGGTAATAGGGCTCGAGCAAAATAACCTCATCACCTTCATCGACTGCAGCCATGAAAACTGCGTAAGCGGCGTGCGTGAGGCCGTTGGTAACCAGCACCTCATCAGCGTGCACAGTGAGCTTGTTATAAGCAGTGAGCTTGTTGCAAATTGCTTCACGCAGTTTGAAATCACCCGAAAACTCGCCGTAATGTACGTTGCCGTCATTCAATGATTTAATTGCGGCCGCCTTGATGTGTTGTGGTGTGTCGAAACTTGGCCGGCCCACCTCAAGATGAATTACATCCTGACCCTGGGCCATCAGTTTCAAAGCTTGTTCATACATTCCAAAACTCTTTGGTGAGCTCTCTGCGATCCTCTTTGCGGGCCATTTCATAATTATTCCCCTAATTCAGTGTCTACAAATCAGCTTTGCGATTTGCAACAACAGGCAGATTCCGATACTAATCGGAACATGATTGACAAGGCACCAAGCATCCCCACACTGGCTGAAATTTACGCGGCGGCCGAAGCGCTTGCGCCCTACATTAATCGAACTCCGCTGCTTCAATTGCAGCACAGCGGACAGTCGAGTGGAATTTTTCTGAAGCTTGAGAGCCTGCAAGTTATCGGTGCGTTCAAAGCCCGGCCAACGGGGAACGTATTGCTCACAGCAGATCCTGTGGCATTGCAAGACGGTGTGTATACGGCGAGTTCGGGTAATGCAGGTCTCGGCCTGGCGTACATGGCGAGTGAACTCGGGCTCGCGGCCACGGTGTACGCGCCGGACACTGCTCCCGTGGAAAAACTTGCGGCGATAAGAAACTTCGGCACCAAGCTCCAGACGATGAGCGAAGCCGAGTGGTGGCAAATTATATTGAAAAGTGGTCATCCAGACGCCCCGGGACTGTATGTCGATGCCGTTAGGGACCCATCCGCACTCGCGGGAAACGCAACCATCGGTCTGGAGATAATCGAGCAGATGCCTGACGTGGACACGATCATCATTCCCTTTGGCGGTGGCGGGCTAAGCTGCGGCATAGCAGCGGCGATCAGGGCGCTAAAACCAGACACGCGAATCATCGTTGCGGAGAGTGACGCCGCCACGCCGTTGACGGCAGCACTGCAAGCCGGACGGCCAGTATCAGTCGCGGTTACACCATCGTTCATTTCGGGCGCGGGCGCGTCTTCAGTTCTCGAAGAAATGTGGCCACTGCTTAGTAAGCTTGTGGACGATACCTTTGTGGTGCCTGTCGCCGACGTCGCGAGCGCCGTGCGATGTTTGTTCGAACGCGGCAGGCTCGTTGCAGAAGGTGCTGGAGCGATTGCGCTCGCCGCCGCTCTGGCCAGCGGCGGTAATTTCGGAAAAACGGTATGTGTTGTCAGCGGCGGCAACATTGATGCGGAGGTCATGGCTGCGATCCTTCGACGGCAGCGGCGCTAATATTATCATTTCGGAATACAGTGCCGTCGCGCATGACAAATCGCACCTCCATTAGTGCAGAAATGTCATGCAGCGGATTGCGCCCGGTCGCGATGATATCGGCCTTTTTCCCGGGCTCGATCGATCCAAGCTGATCCTGCAATCCGAGCATGGCAGCGGCGTTAACAGTCGCGGTGCGGATAGCGTCCATTGCCGGCATGCCACGGTTTACAAATTCTACAAAATCGCCCGCGTTTTTACCCCATAGGTATACGCCAGCGTCGGAGGCATAAACAAGATTTTCAATACCCGACTCCCAGGCTTTCATCATCGCGAATGGACGCAAGAGAATTTCCTGAAGTCTGAGGAGAACTGAATCCGGCAACCAGCCCCACAGGCCATCGTGCAACGATTCAGGTGTCTCTCCGACCGCTTGAACGACGCCATATATGTGTGATTGTAAATACTGATCTTTGCCGAACAGTTCGAATGTTTCGTCGCCATACAGGTGCGCGGAGTCGATGATGTCAGCGCCGGCGCGAAGCGCCGCTGCTATTCCGGCGGCATGGTGACCGTCCGCAATTACTTTGCGACCGAGCGCATGTGCAGTCACAACAATCGCTCGCATTTCCTCATTCGTCATTGCCTGGGCTACCGGATTCTGACTGAGCAGGCTGCCCGTGTTGAAGAAAACAATGATGTCGGCGCCACGTTTTACCTGCTCCCGGACTGCGCGGCGGCAGTCATTTTCACCATTACAGACCGATCGCATGTCGATCGTGTTTGCGAATTCGTCGCGATATAGCCGGGATCGCGAGAGTCCCAGCGCAGCAATCGGCGACCCTGCCGAGATTATTCTCGGTCCATCCAGTGTTCCGGCTCTAATTGCGTCGCGGACACCGAATATTGCGCTCTCGTGGCCCGGGTTACCGACTGACCCCAGATCGACCACGGTCGTGAAGCCTGCGCGTAATGTTATTCGCGCGTGGCGCGCGGCGGTGAGAGCGTAATCGGCTTCGCTGCGCAGAATTTCCTGACGGGTTCCGGCAGGCGCCGATGCGAGGTGCACGTGTGAGTCAATGAGGCCCGGCAAAACAAATGCGTCGGACAAATCCACGATCTGCACGACGCTGCCGTCGTCGTTAAACTCGGCTCCGTCAATGAATCCTTCGACCAGCTCAGACACCAGGTCGTTCCTGATTACAATACTGTGCCGCCCAAGTGGCGCCTCGCCCGGTTTCGCCAGCAACCAACCCGCATGTATTATCGTGATCTCGTTGGCGTTTGCTGCTTGCACCGGTAGAATTGGCACCAGTATCAGGCATAAAAGGAGGTTGGCAATGGCGACCAGGGACCTCGGTTTTTGATGGCGACACCCGCTGGAAGATTGCAAGCTTTGGGTCCCGGGATCCTGTATGCAGCTGCTGCCGTCGGTACCTCCCACCTCGTGCAATCGACACGTGCTGGTGCCAGTTACGGGCTGGCACTGCTGGTGTTTATCGCGTTGACATATGTCGCCAAATACCCAGCGTTTCGCTTTGGTGCACAGTACGCTAGCGCGACGGGTCACTCGCTGTTGCACGGCTACCGGCAACAGGGGAACTGGGCGGTGTATATGTACATTTGCATCGCGATCGGTACCGTATTCGCGGCCCTTCCGGCCGTGACTCTCGTCACCGCAGGTCTGGTCAAAGCGGCTTTTGGTCTGCAGTGGGGAATATTCCCGATTTCCGCCGTCATCCTCGCCAGTTGCGTCACAGTTCTGATTGTTGGTGGCTATCCGGTACTCGACAGGATCGTCAAGGTATTGATGAGCATCCTGGCCATGGCAACGCTGGTAGCGACTATTCTGGTAATTCCTGAAATAGACTGGGCGACATCGGGTTCGCTGTGGCCGGCAGAAATTGCTGCGGCTGATGTTTTCTTCATCGTTGCGCTGCTCGGCTTCATGCCATCCTCTGTCGATATTTCGGTATGGCACTCGCTGTGGTCGGTTGCCAAAGCACGCGAAAGCAATAAAAGGGCCACGCTGCGAGAATCGCTGGATGATTTTCATATTGGTTATTTCGGTACCTTTTTACTCGCATTGTGTTTCGTGCTACTTGGCACCGGTGTCATGCATAACTCGGGCCTGGAGTTCGACCAGAGTCCGGCTGGTTTCGCGGCGCAACTCATTAACCTGTACCAGCAGGTTCTTGGTGACTGGAGTGGACCGCTCATTGGCGCAATTGCCGTGGCGGTGATGTTCTCGACGGTTCTCGCGGGTCTTGATGGATATCCGCGTGCTGCCGTCGCGATCTTTCGCCTGTACAAGGCCCGCGAGGCGGACGATGAGCAGCGTGCGGTCGTTATCGACAAACGAGCATATGCATTGACGGTTTGCATCTTGGCACTCGGGTCACTGTTCATATTGTATTTTCTCGTAACCTCATTGCAGGTCGTCGTCGACATTGCAGCCACGATCATGTTCTTGTTTGCGCCCGTCGTCGCCTGGCTTAATCATCGCGCAATGAAAAGTTCCCTGATTCCACAGGAGTCGCGACCCGGCCGAGGGTTGTTCATCCTCAGCCTTGCTGGCATTGCCTGGCTGACATCTTTCTCCGCGTATTTTCTTTATCTCCGATTCCTGTCCTGACTAGCGCTCGTTGATAGGAATATTCAATCTGGATCGATCGACCACGGTGCCGCCCTTGATAACTTCAAGGATTTTCTTGGCGTTGTTAATGTCTTCGGTTGGGTCGGCCGCTAACAGGATCATGTCCGCGAACTTTCCCTCCTCGATTGATCCGAGTTCACTTTCCTTGCCTAGGAAAATAGCGCCATTCAGCGTCGCAATACGAATAATATCGGATGCCGGAATTCCAGCATCCGCCATAAGTTCCAGTTCGCGATGCAATGCCGGCCCCGACGACTGATCCGTGCCTGCGACGAGCACGCCGCCGGCCTCGTTAATCACGCGTACATTCTCCTGGGCTATCGTGGTCATTATTTTCATCCACCAGGTCCACTTTCGCTCCTGGTACTCTTGCCGCCGTTCGGTCTTGAGTATTCGGATTTCCTCTGCCGGTAGCGTTGCCTGATACAGCGGCTGATCCAGGTATTCCGGATGCTCGGCGAGGCGGCTGTAATTCTCGCCAATCGTCAGTGTCGTCACCATTGGCGTTTTCTTGGCGCCCATCAGTTTCGCGAACGCTTCGCTGACCGGGCCCTGAATAATCGGGTGGGCAAGCGTATCGACCCCGGCGAAAATGGCCTGCCGTGCCCGGTACTCGCTTGACGTATGCACGGTCGTGCGAATACCGCGATCGTTGTAGTACTGAATGATGTTCTGCATCAGGTCGAGCGGCAGTATCGGGATCATCTCCCGCGCGCCCCAGCCGCGCTCTTCGTAGGTCAGCTTTAGCAAGTCAGGTTCGCGTTCGATGTGGGCGTCCAGTGCCGCAATGGCCTCCGGCCAATCATCGACCAGCGTAGCAAACTGGTTGCCGCCGTGGCTGCCGGGATAGGTCACGATACTGCCGGTCGCAAAGATTCGAGGGCTGATTAGGTCGCCGCTACGCTCGTCAGCTCTGAGACCCAGGATGTAATCGGGCACGTTGCCGGCGTCATAGACCGACGTTACGCCGGAATACAGGAAGCTGTGCAACATGCGTATACCCGTCGTTCGGTCCGTCGTGACCCTGGACAATCCTTCTGGCGACAGCTCGACGCCGCCCCGCAAATGGATGTGCATGTCCATGAGTCCGGGCATCAAAAATTTGCCGCGGCCGTCAATGCGTTTGCTGCTCTCGGGCGCATCAATAGCGCCACGCGCGATCTGCCTGATTCGCTCACCTTCGACGAGCACCCAGACGCCGGCAACGGCCGGACGGCCGGTGCCGTCAATTAAAGTCACGTTTTCGATCAGGAGCGTGTCCGCAACTGCAGCGGGAACGACGGCAAGCAACGCGACGCTTAACAAGGCCACGTGGATTCGAGCAACAGTCGGAGGTGTCATAGACCGGGTTCCTGTTTAATGAGGCTGTTTGAAAACAACGCCATCGCGCATGATGAATTGAACGTTCAGTACGGCCGCAATGTCGTCGAGCGGACTCGTTGGCATGGCGACGATATCGGCGGCCTTGCCCGGTTCGAGCGATCCTACTTTGTCTGCGATTCCTGCAGCTTCCGCGGCCTTGACGGTCCCCGCCATCAGCGACTCCATCTCGGTCATTCCAGCACTAACGTATTCAATGAATTCGTTGGCGTTCTCCCCATGCGGCGACACCCCCGAGTCGGTACCCAGGGCGATCTTGACGCCCATGCTGTGAGCCAGCCGGGTCATGTCCTTGGGCTGCCTGCCGAGCCGTAGCAGTTTCTCCATAATGGGCGGAGGCATATCCCCGAAGGGACCCTCTCGCATTTTTGCGGGCGTATCGCCGACGGCGGTGATCGGGTAGACAGTGGGGATCAGCCATGCATCCTGCTCTTTGAAGAGCTTCATGATGTCTTTGTCGGCCCACATTGCATGCTCAATGGAGTCAAAGCCGGCCCGCAACGCTGCTTCGATACCGGCCGCCTCGTGCGCGTGCGCAGTCACCTTGCGACCAAGCGAATGTGCGGTTTCCGCAATCGCCCGCAATTCCTCGTTGGTAAATTGCTGTCCGGTGCCCGTGGCGGTTTCGCTTAGCACGCCGCCGGTCGCAGTTACCTTGATAACATCTGCGCCGCGTTTTACCTGGCGGCGAACCGCGGCCCTGCAACTGTCTGGGCCGTCACACACACCGGAGGATGGCAATGCGTCCAGAACTTCCTGGCGAAACCCGTGAATATCCGCATGCCCGCCAGTTGGCGTAATCGAGTAGCCGGCGACCAGAATTTTTGGTCCGGCAACTTTGCCCGACTTGATGGCATCGCGCAGCGCGAACATTGCGTTACCGCGCGAACCGAGATTTCTGACTGTCGTAAAGCCTCCTAATAAGGTTCGCTTTGCATACATTTGTGCAGTCAACGCCACATCCGCATCGGAATTCATCACAAAGTCGGCTTTGCTGCCGCTACCGGCCTGTCCCGTCAGGTGCACATGCAGATCGATGAATCCGGGCATGACGAACTGGTCCGACAAGTCGATGACTCTAACGTCCGCATTTGCGTCGAATTCTGTAGCAGCAACAAAACCGGCGCGAATCTCCACGATTTGTCCGTTTTGCACGATGATGCTTTGATCGCTGGCGGTGGACAGACCGGGCACGGCCAGCAGGGTGCCGGCGTGAATAATGGTGGTTCCGGAGGGTACTGCGTACTCGGGTGGTGCGTAATAATTTGCGGCGCCAGCCGTGAGGCTTAAAAGGCAGCTTAATACAGTGGCAACAAAAAAGAGTATTGAGGTCTGACCGCTGGGATCGGACTGACGCATGGTGTTCCCCTTGTAAAGGATTTATCGGTGCCGTTTATCGAACTCGTAATTCTGAGGAATCCGCATGTTCGTTCTGCAGCCTGGACAGGCAGGCTGTCGTGGCGAGGGGCAATGTCGATCGAGGTCAGTCACCCGTTATTCAGTGACTGACCGCAGTGAACGTATCGCCCGGCAAAGCGCCGGGCGATATTGCTTCTATTACCGTCCGAAACCCTTGGTGATCTGGACGCCAACTGTCTGTGGCCGGTTGGTAATTTTGCTGGTCGGCTGTCCACCGGATCCACCGCCGATGAAAACATCGCCTTCTTCATCGAATATATTTTCAATGAAGATCGTCAAATCCAGGTCCAGCGAATCATTGCGGAAGTTAGCCCGCGCATTAAATATCGAATAGGAGTCCTGGAAACGGCGGTTCGAGGCCGTCGGGCTCAGGGAGGTATAGGAATCATCGGTGTAACTGCCCTCGATACGAACGGCACCCTGCCAATCCGGTGTGGGCAATTCAAAGCTGTACTGGGCGGTGAAGCCCGCGGTCAACTCCGGTACACGCGGAATCTGGTCCCCTTTCTCGCCATTTGCCTCAAAGTCAGAGGTAACCTGATCTTCGGTTAACTCTTTCTTCATCAAGTGAGTAAGCTGCGCGGTTACGTATATGTTGTCGCCGATTGCAGAGGCATATTCCAGTTCGATTCCCTGGACTTCGGCAGAGCCGGCATTGCCGATGAAGCCGAATGCACCGGTAATATCTTGTCCCGCGACCTGCAGGTTTTCCCACTCCATCAAAAAGACGGACGCATTGAACGTCGATCGCTGTTCGCCGAATCGCGTCTTGATGCCGAACTCGTAATTGGTCAGCTCATCGCTTCGGAATGACTCGGGAATGACGATTGCGCCGATGCCGCGGTTGTTGGTGCCGCCGAGACGGAAGCCGTTGGCCCGCAGTGCATACAAAGTTGTGTCGTCGTTCGCATGCCAGGCAAGTGCGATTTTCCACGGCACTTCGCTATCACTTAGATTGTTAAAGCTGGGCGGTGTCGCACCCGTCGGCGTGTTCGGGTCCGGCGGGTTCGTGCCGAATGCGGCGAACTGGAAGTTTGTGAAACCTTCCTCCGTCTGATCGACGTCGAACCAGCGAACACCCACATTCAAGTTAAAACTGTCATTGATCGACCAATCGACTTCGCCGAATACCGCGGTCTCTGTGATGTCCTTGTTGTCGGTACGTGCAAACACGCAGGGATGACAACCCGGAATGCCGGAGCCGATCTCATTCGGGGGAGGTAGAGTCGGTGGTCCGGCAGGACTGAATGTCAGGCCTTCGGTATTGATGACCGGGACGAAGCTCTGGAAGGTACTTTTACGATTGCGGTAAAAGCCGCCGACCACCCACTGAATCGGTGAGTCCGCGTTCTTCGAGTTAAAACGGAACTCGAACGCGTTTTGCTCCAGTTCCTGATGCTGGTCTGTCAGTGCATACAGCAAGTCTGCCCGAATACAGGCAGGAACAGTTTGATCGGCGGTCAAACAAGCCGGCAGCCCCGCCTCAATGTCGTTTTGCAGCAGGAAGGTAATAATCCAAGTGGAGTCGAATTTGAACTCGAAGTCGCGTTCATAGCGCGAGGCCGTCGCCGTCAGATTTGCAAATGGCAGCTCAAACTCACCGGTCAGGCTTACAATGGTTTGTTCGTCCGGCTTGGGCGTCTGCGCAAAGTCGCCGCTCTGGAACTGTCCTTCCTGGAAGAACGTGAATGCAGCGACATTGTCGCTGTTACCGGCATAGACGGCATCGGTTGGTGTTCCCGTATTGTATGCGTCGTAAGGGTGATAACGTGCGTCGCCACCCGTTTGACGGTCCTGCCACCAGAACTGGCCTTTTATCTTGACTGTGTCACTGGCTTCCCAAGTCAGATTGGTCCTGAGTCCCGTGGTCTCGACCCAGTTACTGTCATCAAGGTTCAAGCAGGAAAGCGCGGTTCCAGGTAGCCGGGGATCTTCCGCCGGGTTCGTGGCCCGGCAACGATTGTTGTCGATATAGCCTGCGTCTTTACCGTCGTAAATGAGCACACGAGCCGCAAAACTGTCAGTAATCGGAAGATTAACAACCGCCTGGATATTGCTGTTATTGCTACTTGACGGCGTGGTCCTGGATAACTCGGCACTCGCGTAACCGCTGAATTCCCCCATGACAGGCTGAGCGGTAATAAAACGTATCGTTCCGCCCTGGGAGTTCGCGCCAAACACAGTCCCTTGCGGGCCGCGCAGGACCTCAACGCGTTCTATGTCGTAGAGTTTAAGGTCGGTGGTCTGGGAGCCACTGTTGGAGGTGGAGCTCTGCACACCCGGCAGGGGCACCTCGTCATAATAGACAGCAACTTGCTGCTGACCTGCGGATTGAATGCCGCGAACGACGTAACGTCGTTGGCCTGGGCTGGTATCCAGAAAGGTCAGTCCGGGAACCTGGCGGGCAAAGTCCTCAAAGTCGACGACCATCATTTCTTTGAGTGCTTTTCGATCCAGGGCGCTGATCGCCGCCGGAATTTCCTGGAGATTTTCCGCCCCGAGCTTGCGAGACGTTACGATGATCTCTTCGATTGACTCATCGTCCGCTCCGTTTTGCTGTGCAAGCACCGGACTGGCGGTGACCAAGGACACGGTGCCGAATACTGCCAATACAAATCTAAGCGTGCTGTAACCCTTCATAATTTCCCCCTGCTTACGAAACATTTGTGTTGCTATCGTGCAACAATTCAGCGTAGCAACACCAAGAATATGCTTATTCATATATTTATTCAAGGAATAGCTGCGAGTGTTTTATTTGCTCGCTAAATATAGTCCTGGTGCAATTTGTTACACGTGAAAGCTTGCGTGTAAATGCTTTCGCCTAATGGTCGAACGGCTTTGCTTTTTCGACGAACGGTGGCCGCCAGTCTGCAAAACGCTCGCTGAAAATATCGTCACGGCCGTAGTGGTCTTCAAGCAACCGGCCTTTCGCTGTGCCACCATTCCACAGGTCGTATTGGGGGTCGGCATACTGCTCGAAATACGCCGCCAGTCTTGCATCCAGCGCGGCTACGATATCGGCATGCTCAGGGGAATCGATCAGATTCCTGGTTTCACCGGCATCCGCTTGCAGATCGTAGAGCTCGCGTGGATCAGAGGGCGGGAAGCGCCTGAGGTACTTCCATTCAGGCGTTTCAATGACACGCACTGTTACAAATTCGAAAAATACGGTGTCATCCCAATCGATTTCTTCACCTGCCAGCATCGCTGCAAAACTTCTGCCTGGGCTATTCGCTATGGCAAGATCGCCCAGCCCGATGTAATCGAGAAGCGTTGGCAGAATGTCTACCTGATTGATTATCCTGTCATTTTCAATGCCGCCCGGGATGCGGCCAGGGTGCCTGAAGATCAGGGGGACCTGCATGTTGATGTTGTACGCGGAGATTGCTGTCCAGGCGGTGGTTCCTTCACGCAGCATCAGGCCGCTGGGATCGCGCCCCATGGCCCAGTTTTGCAGATACGGATGGACCGGTTCCTGGGGAAATGCCGGTGTATGCCGAAGGTAGTAATCCGCGTGCCGATTCTTCGGTTGCATGGTCACGGTCGGAGGCAGCATGTACGGACCGTTATAGGTCAGCAGCAAGAAAAACGGCCGCTCCTTCGATTGCTGCTCGATAAAATCAACGGCTCGACGTGTCCAGAAATCTGTCAGGTGTTCAGGACTTCTATAGGTCTTGCCGTTGTCTATCACCACTTCATCGTAAAAAGTGGTCGTGTGACCGCCCGGGAACGTTACCCAGAAATCGAATCTGAGCTGGGGTTTCTCATACGCACCAAGGTGATATTTGCCGACCAGCGCCGTCCTGTAGCCCGCATTACTCAGCGTTTGCGGCAGGTTGCGAAATTCCTCGATCGCCGACCAGTCTGCTACGTCCACGTCCGTCGGCAACGCGACGTGAACCCCGGTTTGCGAGGGCAACAAGCCAGTCATCAATGTTGCCCTCGTGGGCGAGCAAACACCGTTTACGGCAAAGGCGTGATTGAACTGCACGCCTTCGGCGGCCAGTCGATCAATGTTCGGAGTCCGGATGGTGGAATTGCCGTAGGTGCCGAGCAAACTCTGGCTTTGATTGTCAGAGACGATCAATACGATGTTGGGTGCAGCAGCGGCAGTATTGACGAGTGTTGCCAGCAAAAACGAAGCGAAACCTTGCCTCATTCGTCCGCTTCAATGTTGGCCTGAATTCGGCGCAGATACTCAGCCAGTTTGTTGATTTCCTGCTTGGAAAATCCGCTTAATGCCCGTTCTTCGTGTTTTCGCGCTGTTGGATAAATTTCCTTAAATGCGCGCTCGCCGGCAGTAGTGAGGCCAACATAAACGACGCGGGAATCCTCGGTTGAAACCTCGCGCCTCGCGAGCCCCTCACGCTCAAGCTGGGTTACAATGCGGCTAATCGATGGTTGCTCCATGACCGTGAGTTCGACGATCCGGCCAAGTTTGAGCTTGCCATAAGCTCGCAATACTGCCAGCACACGCCAGCGTGCCAGATTGACCCCCGACTTGCGCAAGCGCGTGTGAAGTCGCTGGTTGAGCTGATTCGACGTCCGATACAAAAGGTAGGGCACAAAGGTGCGCAACCATTTGTCTCCGTGTCCCCGGATTGGCATAGCGCAGTCTCCTGAAAATCGATATGCTTTGAGAATATATCTGATTTCATGTATTTTCTCCACGCCAGCCCTTTAGATAAGAACCTTATTGCTCATAGTGAATTCCAAATCCGACATTGATTTCACCGCAGTCGAACCCGACTGGGCGAAGTTTCGTTCGCGTTTTCCGGTTCTCGAAAAGAGGACCTATCTGAATAGCTGTTCGTATGGCGCATTGGCGACCGACGTAACCGATGCCTTGCAAAAATATATTCTCGATCGTCAGGAGAAAGGTACGGACTGGAACTACTGGGTCGAGCGTAATGACAGCGTGCGGAATGCGGTCGCGGGTTTTCTCGGTGCTCATCCGGATGAAATAGCGGTAACCGCATCGGCGTCTGCCGGCATCAACTCGGTGGCGAGTGCATTAAATTTCAAGCAGTCACGCAACAAGGTTGTGATCAGTGATTTCGAGTTTCCGACGAATGCACAGATCTGGTATGCACAGGAGCTTCGTGGCGCAAAGGTTGTGCGGGTTCCTGAAAAGGATGGTTACATTCCGCTTGAGCACTTTGAATCAGTCATTGATGAAGAGACTCTGATTGTCGCGGTTACCCAGGTTTGCTTCCGGAACGGCGCGCGCTTGAATGTCGAGGCCATTGCCGAAATCGCCAGACGAAAAGGCGCGCTGTTTCTCATGGATGGCTACCAAGGCCTTGGCACCGTGGAATTCAATGTTCACCGGGCCGGCATCGACTTCGTCGCAGGCGGGATGTTGAAGTATCTGATCGGAACGGCCGGGATTGGTTTTCTTTACGTTCGCGAATCGCTCATCGAAAGTCTCGTGCCGACGGTAACCGGCTGGTTTGCCCAGGCAGACATATTTGCTATGGATCACACCGCATACAATCCGTCGCCGACTGCACGTCGCTTTGAGATGGGAACGCCTCCCGTGCCGAACTGCTACGCGGCCGAAGCCGGGCTGAAGATTCTCAAAGAGGTTGGCATGCCGGCAATCGCAAAACGGATTGGTGAATTGACGGCGTCCATAATTTCCAAGGCCAAAAAAGCAGGCTATTCACTGGCAATGCCCGAAGATCCCGAGCGACACGGCGCATTGATTACATTGCGTACGCATGATGAGAACACACTGGTTGAGATTCTCGAAGACCAGGGAATCATCGCGTCGTGCAGGTCCGGCAACCTGCGAATCTCTCCGCATTTCTATAACAACGAAGACGACATCGAAACGCTGTTCCGTGCACTGCATGAACAAAAGCATTTATTGGTTTGACGTCAAGAATGGAACAATCGTCCCCGACAATCGCTCGTCTTAAGCCCTATCTTGTTGAAGTCAAGAAAGGAAAAACCTACTTCTGGTGTGCCTGCGGTTTGAGCAAGAAGCAGCCGTTTTGCGATGGTTCGCACAAGGTCACCGAATTTGAGCCGCTCAAATGGCTTGCGGAAGAGTCCGGGGAGAAACTGTTTTGCGGTTGCAAGCACACAGCAGGGCAACCGTTTTGCGACGGTACGCACAATCGGCTTTCAGAGGTTTATGAAGAAGCCGGTGCGGCAGACGGAGCGGCGGCCCGTCTGGTCGACTATCAGATCCAGGAAGGCGGAGCGCTCAAAGCGCATTTAGACAATGGCTGCTATGTCATCCGGGTGCCGGAAGAGTCGATGCTCAGGCGCGGCTGCATGCAGTTTTATTCCGTCATTGGCTCCGAGGATGGCGCCGATCAGCTTTCCCAGTATGTCGCGACAGTCACTACAGGGAAGTCACCCGTATTGCGCTACCCGGGGAGCGATGCGGTGCTTTTCATTGACTCGGGCGAGGGCAGCGTGAATATCGGCGGCCGGGAATTTGCTGTTTCGGCCCAGTCGGGTGTTTGCGTAAAGCCTGGCGAGGCTTTTCAGATCACGAACCGTGGCGCCGAAGAAATCGTGATGAATATTTCCGTTTGTCCGCACTGCCTCACACCGGAGTTTCTGGACGAAATGCCCGATTCGTTTGACGCATCTGTGCCGGACCGGGTACAGGGTATCGATGAAAGCAAGCAGGAAGCGATGGCGGACCGGTTTTTCCAGGTGCTGATCGGCGACAAGAGTCATGGCACGCCGGTTACCCAGTTTATCGGGGCAATTCCACAATCCCGGGCTGCGCATCATCGTCATCTTTACGAGGAGACGATAACGATTCTGTCGGGCGAGGGAATTATGTGGACAGATGAGACCAAGGTACCTGTGCAACCGGGCGACACAATTTTTCTGCCGTTAAAACAGGCGCATTCGCTGGAATGCACATCCGCTGGTGGCATGCGTTTGCTCGGCCTGTTCTATCCGTCGATGTCGCCGGCGATTAACTACTGAGCAGTATTCGCCGCCGGCGCCAACTGCGCACGGTGCTCGCCCGCGATCCATTATTTGTCCTGTGATTCGAGTTGTTCCATTAAATTTTGAGATCGGTGCCAACAAACTTCACGTTCACGCTTTGTGGCCGCCAGAACAAGTTATAAGATTTTTCATATGAAATAGATTATATTTTTCCCTTGGGGAGCTGTGATCGGTACGGGTTGCAGGAGGAGTATCTCTATGAGTACAAAACGGTCTTTTGTTCTTGCAATGACACTATCGGTTGCGGGTTTACTCGGCGCTGTATCCGGGCAATCTCAGGCGGCGGACGACCACGCTGTTGATCCGGTGCTTTTCCAGGCGCTGCAGTGGCGTAACATAGGTCCGTTTCGTGGCGGGCGGGTTACCGCAGTCGCGGGTCATCCGGATAAGCAATTCACGTATTACATGGGTGCCACGGGCGGTGGCGTCTGGAAAACCGAAAACGCGGGGCTAAGTTGGGAAAACCTGTCCGACGGTTTTTTCAATACGGTCACGATCGGCGCTATTGCCGTCGCCGAGTCAGATCCGGACGTCATCTATGTCGGTACCGGCGAGTCGCCGATTCGCGGTGTGTCAACCTCGCACGGTGACGGTGTTTACAAGTCGATCGATGGAGGCGAGACCTGGCAACACGTCGGCCTGACGGACACTCGTCAAATATCGAAAATCAGCATCCACCCCGAAGATCCGGATACCGTATACATTGGCGCGCAGGGCAGCCCGTGGGGGCCATCGCAGGATCGCGGCGTTTATCGATCCACCGACGGGGGCGAGAATTGGGAGCGCGTCCTGTTTATCAACGAGGACACCGGCGTCAGTTTCCTGAGCATGGACGTGACGAGGCCCGACGTGATTTATGCAGGCATGTGGGACCATCGGCGCGAGCCGTGGAATATTCGCAGCGGCGGCCCCGGTAGTGGTCTGTTCAAGACCGACGATGGCGGCGACACCTGGCTAAAGCTGGAGAATGGCCTGCCAGCGTTGATGGGCAATACGGGGATCAGCGTTTCGCGCGCAAATCCGGACCGCCTGTGGGCAATGATCGAGGCTGTCGACGGTGGTGTCTATCGCTCTGATGATGCTGGTACAAGTTGGCAATACGTTAATGACGATCCCGGCATACGTGATCGTGGTTGGTACTACACGCATATTTTTGCCGACCCGGTCGATGCAGATACTGTTTACGTGCTTGCAGCGTCCATGGTCAAATCGACCGATGGCGGGCTGAGCTTTGAGGGCGTCAGCACGCCGCACGGTGACAATCACGATCTCTGGATAAATCCGAATAACAACCAGTGGATGGTCCAGGGCAACGATGGTGGCGCCAATATATCGTTCGACGGTGGGCAAAGCTGGTCGACACAGTCCAATCAGCCAACGGGCCAGTTTTACCGGGTAAATGTAGACAACGTTTTCCCGTACCGCGTTTACGGCGGGCAGCAGGACAACTCCACAGTACGCATTCCAAGCCGCACGATGGAAAACGGAATCAGCATGAAGCATTTTCGTGCGGTTGCGGGTGGCGAAAGTGCGCATATTGATTTCGACCCGGACAATCCGGTGCTGGTCTACGGCACGAGCATTCTGGGGTCGATCGCCGAACTGAATACCGAAACCGAGGAGCGGCGGGATATCCAGCCGTATCCCTATTTCGCGGGATTTCGCCCGGGGAGGGAACTCCGCTATCGCTTCAACTGGAACGCTCCGGTTTTGGTTTCCCGGCATGATCCCAGCGTGCTTTACCACGCATCCAATGTCGTGCTGAGGTCGACGGATAGAGGCCACGAGTGGCATTCGATTAGCCCTGACCTCACGCGCAATGAGACATCCAGGCAGGGGACGATCGGTGGGCCGATCATGATTGAAGGTGCCGGTGGCGAACATTATGGGACGATTATGTACCTGGCCGAATCGCCGCATGATCCGGACACGATCTGGTCGGGCTCGGACGATGGCTACGTGTATGTAACGCGAGACGGTGGCAAAAACTGGAGAAATGTAACGCCGCGAAACATGCCCGAAGGACAGGTTAATGCGATAGAAATATCACCGCACGATCCTGCATCCGCCTATATCGCGGTAACCCGCTACAAGTTCGATGATCTCACGCCAATGATCTACAAGACTAAAGATTACGGGCGCAGTTGGACATCGATTGTCGATGGCATTGGCGACGAAGCATTTGCGCGCGTCGTGCGCGAAGATCCCGTACGCAGGGGATTGCTGTACGCGGGTACCGAGGCTGGCGTGTACGTGTCTTTCGATGACGGTGGCCAGTGGCAAGCGTTGCAACTCAATCTTCCAATGGTTGCGGTCACAGATTTAAAGGTTCATAACAACGACCTGGTTGCGTCAACTCAGGGCCGGGCGTTCTGGATTCTGGATGGCATCGCACCATTACGAGAGCTTGATGCGATTGACGATGCAGCGAATTTTCATCTTTTCAAACCGCTGGATGCTTATCGGCTGGATATTAGTGGTTTCCGGAATCAGCAGGCGAAAAACCCGCCCAACGGCGCGGTTTTTTATTACGTCCTGAACCAGGAAATCGCTGTTGCTACAGGTGAGCTGACGCTTGAGGTGCTGGATGAAAATGGAACCGTCATTCGCAGTTTCAGCGATAAGGCGGTGGAGGAGAAAAAGGGCGGATTCGTGAAAGGGGTTATCGCCGAGCCGCCTGCGCCGCCGCTGAGTACCGATCTGGGAATGAACCGCTACATCTGGAATCTGCGGACCGAGCATTTCACGGAAATATCCGACACGATTCGCTATGTCAGCATGCGGCCCTATCGCCTGGCGCCGGGCGGCTACCAGGTGCGCTTATCGCTGCACGGCGAGAGTACGACGAAAGCCTTCGAAATCCTGCCCGACCCGCGGCGTAATGAAATTGCAAACGAGGCATGGGAGCATCAACAGGAATTGCTTGCCGGACTGGGCGCCATGGTCAGCGAGGTGCATAGCGAGACAACGTACATGCGATCAGTCGCTGCGGACGTCCGGAAAGTCATGGATGCGACGGCGGGGCGAGCCGAGGCGAATGAAATCAGGGCGCAGGGGCAGGCCTTGATTGACAAGATTAATGCCTGGGAGATTCATGTCCCGCAGCCGGAATTGCCGGACGGCATCCAGGATCTGATCGCTTTCCCGAGCCGCCTGCTGAGCACCCAGATACTCCATACGATGCGTGCAATCGACCAGGATCCACCGGTCACCCGTGGCAGCGAATTGCGCGCGGAGGAACTGCGCGAACAATGGGCGGGCCTTGTTGCAGATATGCTGCTGATACTGGATACAGATTTTCGCGAGTTCAATGCCCTGTTAGGGGCACAGGAAATACTGTTTATTGATGCAGATCAGCCTGAATAAACGATTAGCAAACTAATGCCGCGAAGATCTACTGGCGGAATGCCGGCATTACCTGGTCTGCGAAAAGCTCCTGTGTCTTGATGGCTTTCCAGTGATCGATGCCGCCGAAATTAGTGAGTATCGTCAGTTCGCCTATGCCACCTTTTTCCTGCAGCGCGCCTATCTGGTCGATGACCTTGTTTGCTGTGCCGATGAAGCCGATTTCCCCGTCGACTATGTCGTCGTAGCTGAGTTGAGTCAGTCCTTCGAGCGCGCCGCTGGCGTAGAAGCCGTAACCCTTTGCGATTAATTCCTCTTTCGGCGGCAAGGGCGGCTTCGAAAATATAGGGCTTGCGTTGAACTTCAGGAAGTTGAGCATCGACTCTTCGATTTCGCGACGGATCTGGCGTTCGTCATCACCGATATAAACCGGCCGCAGGTAAAGAATGTCCGGCGTGTTGCCGGCCTTGGCGCAGGCTTCTTTGTAAATATCGAGAGGTCCTTCCAGCACCGCCCAGGGCAGCAACGGTGGCACGCAAATTCCCCAGTTGCGTTCGCCAGCCATTTGGTAAGTAATATCGCTGGTGCCGCCGGTATACAGTTTCGGGTGCGGCTTCTGAATCGGTTTGGGCACCACCGAGACATCGTCAAACTCCCAGAATTTGCCTTTGTGGGAGAAACGCTCCTCGGTCCAGGCTTTTATCAGTATGTCCAGCGCCTCGTCGTAACGCGGTCGGCTTTCTTCCAGCGGTACGTTGAGCGGTCCGTACAGCCAGGCATGGCCCCGGCCGACGCCGCAATCCAGCCGGCCCCCAGTCAGGATGTCCGCAACTGCGATTTCCGCTGCCAGTCTGAGCGGATTGTGGAAGGGAAGCGTATGCAGGAGTGTTCGAAAACGAATGCGTTTGGTTTTCTGGGCAACCGCGCTGATCATTGCCAGCGGATTCGCGGAGATACCAAAATTCCGATACAGATGATGTTCGATTATTGAATATGAATCGAAACCCACATGATCGGCATGCACCATCTGTCTGAAGAGTTCGTCGTAAAGCGTTTCGAACGCTTTGTCGTCTGGGCACTGCATCTCAGCGTAGATTCCGAATCGCATATTTTTCACCTGTTGTTGTTTTTACGGGCCGAGCCGGATACCAAGCATAGTACACTTGTTGCTTGTGGCAATGCATTTCGCGAGACAAGACGATGACCCGACGTTCAGATTACCAGCCGATGAAACGCTTTATTGACAAGTTTCCTGAACTGTCGGGCAATGCGGTTAATGGCCTGGGCGAAGAAACTGTGCGCCGGCCGTCACCCTTCTTCTGGCACCCACCTGATCGTCAGACGCACGGTGCGTTACAGAAAGAAGTTACCGACTATCACCGCCAATCCGGTGCAGTAAGAAAGTGGTTTTCCCCAAACCCGCCGGGCGGACGAGGACCGGAGGCCGTTGCACAGAGCGTGAACCTTGTCAGCAATTCACCGGCGGTGTGGTCCGGAATTGTCAAAGAGTTTGCGCTGGCGAATGAAAGCGATCTTGTCGGCATTGCCGAGATCGATCCCGACTGGATCTACGAAGGTTACGAAATCGATGAGCCGAGAGTGATAGTCATTGGCGTTGCAATGGACTACGCGGAGCTTGCAGAAGCACCGTCAAGTTTCGAAAATACGCGCGCAGCCGTAGTCGTCGCCAAAGAGTACAATCGCGCTGCACGAGCATGCCGGGAGCTGAGGAATTTCATATTACGGCAGGGCTATTTTTCCAGGGCTTATCAGGGACCGTACGCAACTGCGCTCAATTTTTTGCCAGCGGCAATCGCGGCGGGTTTCGGCGAACTGGGAAAACATGGTTCGCTCATCAATCGTGAATACGGGTCAAGCATCAGGCTGTCCGCTGTGACGACGGATATGCCGCTGATCGCGGATTCACGCGACGAATTTGGCGCCGATGATTTTTGCATGCATTGCCAGGCGTGTTCGAACGCCTGCCCGCCCGATGCGATCTACGATGACAAGCAACTCGTGCGCGGCGTCGAGAAATGGTATGTGGATTTCGATAAATGCATACCGTATTTCGGGGAAACACTGGGGTGTGCCTTGTGTCTCGCACGGTGTCCGTGGTCGCGGCCGGGCAATGCAACCAGGCTGATTGGGAAGTTACGAAAGCGTGCCACACAGCAGGAAATCGAGAATCAGCAGGGCGGCAACGCTAGCTGATAATCGAATTCCAGTTTGCCAGCAGGTAATCACCACTGCGGGCAGTCAGTGCGTGAATCGTGTAGGTTGGATTGACACCGGCACTGCTGGGAAACAGACCGGAGCCTGCAATAATCAGATTGGCAACGTCATGGCACTGTCCGTAGGAATTTGTAACTGACGAATGCGGATCGTTTCCCATGACGGTTCCGCCGATGATATGCATACCGGCCTGCGGCCCGGTCCAGACTTCTTTCGCGCCGGCTGCCTCGAAAATTGCCTTGCCTTCCGTGAGCGCTGCCTGCCACAAAGCTTTCGATTTCGCGTGCGTCGTATGTGTCACTTTGGCCAGTGGCGTGCCGCAGGCGTCAAGCTGATCACTCAATGAAACAGTGTTCTCGGCGACTGGCAGGTCTTCCACGACCCCGGTCATGCTCGCAAAATGCGGCGCCGAATTCTTCATGAATTCATGCAGGTCATTGCCGAACAAATCGGGGCGTGTATTCGAAATGCCGAGAAGATCGTTCGGTTTGACGGCGTTCGCAATCATCCATTGATAACTGCCAAACGCGCCGGAGGCGGCATGTGTGTTCTTGGCATAACTGTCCTGATTGACTAACTGGCCGCCGAATGCGCCCATGTAACACTGCGTCTGCTCCTCGAATAGCCCGTAAACGAGAGCGGCCGGGTGCGTCATGATGGATTGCCCAACCGTGCCGCTCGAATTTGCCAGGCCGTATGGATGTTGATCTGACGCAGAGGCGAGCAGTAAGCGCGGGTTCTGGACACTAAACGCGGCCAGAACGACGAGGTCGGCCATGAGACGTTTTTTGTCACCGGTCTGCGTCGCGTATTCCACGCCGGTGACGTATTCACCGCTTTCATCGAGCAGTATCCGGGTGACCGTCGATCGCGTCGCGAGAATAGCGCCGGCTTGCAGCGCGATCGGCAGGTGAATTGTGAGCGGATTCGCCAGCGCGCCGATGGGGCAACCCGAATCACACCAACCGTCCCATATACACGGCGCTCGCCCTTTGTATTCCGTACTCGTGATGGCAAGTGGCAGAGGTGCAGTAGCCATCCCCAGTTTTTCGAATCCCCTGGCGAGTATCTCGCCTTGCGTGAACAAGGGTACGCCGGGCATCGGATAGGGATCACCCGGCGGCCGCCAGATCTCCTGCTCAGCATCGCCGGATATACCGCATTCTTCCTGCACTGTGTCGTAGTAAGGCTGAAGATCCTCGTAAGAGATTGGCCAATCGACACCTTCGTCGTACAAGGAGCGGGATTGAAAATCTTCTTCATGCAGGCGAGGCCATACGGCATAGTGATGCATCGCACTGCCGCCAACGCCGTAGCCCGCATTAAAGGCATGGCCGACAGGATTGTCGCCGTCCTCGACGACAGGAGAGCCAGCCCATTTCAGTCGCCGCGCCCAGATTCCCGAACTAATCAGGTCATCGTTGCCACGCTCAGGCCCGGCTTCGAGAATGACCACCTGCTTGCCGCCGACAGCCAGCTTTGCCGCAATCGAACTTCCGGCAGCGCCCGAACCCACGACGATCGCATCGACTTTTTCGTTCGTCACCTTCATCCGTTCCAGCCGACTGGTGGTTCGATGTGCGCCATGTACGGGATGCCGAGCGATTCGACTCCTTTCTTTGTGCCGTACACGACGTCGACGGCGTCGTTACGCAAGACGAAGTAAAAAAACGGCCCCGGCGGGCCTTGCCAGCCATCGGGATTTGCCTGGGAAAATTGCTCGACAATCCCCGTCTGGTCGGACGGGTTCAAATCCGCGAACGTCCGCTTCGCTTCGATTTGTGAGAAATCGTTTAGTGCCGCAAGACCTCCTTGGTAGAAGGGCGCGAACGGCGTCGCCACGCCGAGGTATCTCAGCATCAACAAGCAATCCTCTGGCGATGCGCCCAACTGGTGGTCGACGAAATGCGACAGGCCGGCCATCGCGCTGCCAGGCAGGAGAATCTCACCTAGCGCATTGAGCGTGCTGACTTCGAAGTCTGACAGGATGCGGTGCGCGATTTCTCTTTCGCGCGCTTCCTGTGGTGTCAATTCGACCTCGCAGCCACTGACATAAAATGTCAGCAGGCCGATGCCGGCATTTCGCAGAAAGCGTCTTCTAGTCTGTGCCATCAAGAGCCTGATCGTGAGTGTAGCCGTTCTGCTTATGTGTCAGGCAGAACGGCTACGCAGCGCGCCATATCAGAACGAGCGTTTCAGGCTGACACCAATCCAACGCGGTGGCTGGTACGACACTTCGTTACAGCCGCATAAGGTCGCGAGATCGAATCCCTGAATGCCAATTCGTTCGTCCGTGAGATTGCGCATGTTCAGGGCGACATTCCATAGCTCATCCGGACTCTGCCAGCCGATGACCGCGCCGACTTTCGTGTAGCTGTCGTATTTGTCCGCATCGAAGTTTCTCAGGTTGTAAAAATACTCATCCGAATAACTGACGTCGGCCTGAACATTCATCATGCCGCCAAAGGCCGGCCATTCGTAGCGTATCAATCCGGTGATTTGAAACTCCGGCGCGTACACTGGGTCGACGTCACGAATAATCGGACCGTTAACACGCAACGACACGTCTTTCACGGTCGCATCGAACCAGGCCGCACTGAGCAGGACATCCAGGCCCGTGGCAGGTGATGATTGTATCTCCAGTTCAATACCCTGATTTTCAGCATCGTTATTGACGACGACGCCGCTCACGCCGGTAAACAGGAAGCCCTGGTAGTCCTGGTAGTCGTAAACGAAGGCGGTACCGTTTACTCGTGTGGTGCCGCTGCTACTGGTCCACTTGAAGCCACCCTCGTAACTCAGGAGAGTTTCATCCTTGTAGGGTATTGCGCTTGTAGGCACGGGTAACCCGCCCGCCAGCTGCGCATTGAAACTTCCAGCTTTGACGCCTCTGTTTATGCCAAAGTACCAAAGCATGCCGCTCCTTGGCCGGTACTCGAGTTGCAGCTTACCCGCCCAGAGCGAATCGCTGGTGTCATCGGTGAACGGAAAAGACGTACCACCGCTGAACACGGCGAACGGATTAATTGGACCGATGATTATCTGAGTGCCCTGGTGAATATCTCTTGCATTGGTTGGCGCTGTGTAGAAACTTTGTACAAAGTCATATTCTTTCTTTTCCTGGATCACTCGCAGACCGGCGACGAACGTCCACTCGGTAGTCAAGTCATATTCAAGCTGGCCGAACAGTGAGAAAGAATCGGTCTGCAGCCGGGCGTCGACGCCGAGATCGAACGGTCCGCCCAGATTCGGGTCCATGCCAAGGCTGTTCGGCGGAAACTTCAGACCGTTATCGGAATCGGAATCAATATTCAGATAGTAGAATCCGGCAACCCAGCGTGTCCGGTCTGTTTCGCCATTCAGCCTGACCTCCTGGGTGAAGCTGGTGGCATCGATGCCGGCATAATTCACTGCCTGATTGACCGGCGCCGAGTCGACATCAATGAAAAGCAGCTTCTCGTAATCCTTGAAATCGGAGATCGAGGTTAGCAATAGGCCGTTCGAAAGCTCCCATTCAAGCCGCACATTGATGCCGAAAGTGTCCATGTAGCCGTTGTCTTCGAAAGCGAAGTCGCTCGATGTTGTGAAACCGTCACCGTCGGGATCGATAAAGCCGAAAAAGTCCGCGCCCGGCGACGGCAGAAAGTTATTACCGAAGCGACCGGTATCGGCGTTGCCATCGGGACCCGGGGCGCCGGTATTGTTATCGGCAAAATCATCGGGACTGCCGTCGACGTTTTGGTCGGCGCCGCAATCAGTACCGTCGTCTACACCGCCTGGCGCACAGATGCTGTAGCGCGCGTCGTTTGGGTCAATGTCGATGACATTGATCAGTTCCCCTGGAAACCCTCCACCTGGCACTGGCCCGGTGCCGTCATAAACTGCAATCGTAGGCTTGGACTGATACGGTCCGGTCGGCACATCACTGCTGGCCACATTGACTGACACAGACAGCCTGACGTTTTCGTTTGCCTCGAACAGCAAACTGGCCCGTGCCGCATACGTTGTGCCGCCCCCCAGATCAGCGCCTGCACCAATGCCCGGTGAATTACCGTTGGGTCCGCCGAACGTACCTGCGCCAAATGCCGCGAAGGGATATATATTCTTGAGATAGCCGCCTATATCGTTGTAGAGGCCGGCGATCCGACCGGCGGTGCGCGCCGATAACGGGCCGCCGAGCGCCGCCTCGAACTTGACGGAGTTCGCATCGGCATCCGAATCAAAGCGGCCGAACGTCAGGTCGGCGTAACCACTGCTACCTTCAAGGCTCGGCTTGCGGCTGATGTACTGGACGGCTCCGCCTGTCGCATTTCGCCCGAACAATGTGCCTTGCGGGCCTTTAAGGATTTCAACCCGTTCAATATCGAGCAGGGCGAACGATTGCCCCTGAGCGATCGGGATATAGCCCTCGTCCAGATAGACCGCAGTAGGCGCTTCTATTATGTCGTTGAAATCGTTTTGTGTGACGCCGCGAATGGTGAACTGGGTGTTCTGACCCGCCAGATTTCCACTGATATGAACGCCCGGCGCGTAACGCGCGATATCGAAACTGTCCTGAACCCCCAGATCTCTCATCTGGTCGCCGGTAAACGCCGTAATCGCGATTCCAACATCCTGAATGTTCTGTTCACGTTTCTGCGCGGTGACAATTATCTCTTCCAGCACTCCCTGTGCGATCGCCGATTGCATCATGCAAAACCCTACTACAACTGTCACCCAATACGAGGTACTCCTGTTACATGTGTCCATGATTTTCCCCTTGGTAGAACCATCACAAATCGTTGATTCGGTTTAAATGTCAGTCATTAGGCTATTTCGTAGTTCCGATTCCTTGTCCGCTGCCGATTGCAACCGGCCGCACCGGTGATCCGGAATTGCCCTGTGATCGTAGCGGTAGAATCATCGTGCACGAGGTCCAGACTTTATCTCTCGCAAGTTCATCCAGTTTCAGGTTCTGAATCTGGTGGATACCGGACTGCGTAAGATTGTGGTGATGATTGATAAATGGAAGTCTCGCGGGCGCGCTTTCCGGCGGCCCGGCCTGACCCGTTAACTGTCCTGCGTTTACCGGGTCCGTAAACGGATTGTCGAGCGCTACCAGAACGACCTGCTTTTCTTCAATGAGCCTAACCGCGTCGTATGCGAGGCCAGGACCCTTGGTGTAATACTCCGGTGTTTCCCAAATGTCACTCCAACCCGTGTAAATATACAAAACATCGCCGGGCAACAGACCGCGCCAGCCTAGTCCCTGCGCCTCAATCATGGATTCGATCTCGGCAGCGGTGATCGCGTAACCGGCAGCTAGCATCTCGCCATTTCCGAGGTGGCTGCGCGCATCCAGCAAGACGGCAGTCGTAATGATCGGTGGTGCTTGCTCGATGCCGAGTTTTAACAGTGGTGAAGTGGCCGATGGTTTTACGTCCGACTGGCGGTAGCCGCTGTAATAGCTTGCATCGTCAGCAGGAAAGTCGCCCTGGCCGTCCCAGGCTTCACTGAGATATGCGAAGTGACCCAGTGCATCCATCTGTGTACCCTGCGCGCCCGGCTCACCAGTGGCGATTTGTTCACCGTTAAATGCATGCAATGTGCCCGGCACGCCCGTGGTTGGGCGGTATTCGTAGACGAGGGGCACGCCGAACGGCGATTGGGTCATGCCATTCGAGCGGACATGTGAGAGTTCGTAACTGTTAGCGCCATCCTGCGTAAGATAATGAGCGCAGCGCAACCAGGTGCCGGCGCCAATGGTATTCGCCATGCCTTTTTGATCACCCTGTTGCCACGGGCCAAGCGGTACCATCGTGCTCGACTTCTTGGTGGCTAGCATTTCTGGTGTAAGCGCCGAGTCCGCAGATGCGGCCGGTTCCGGCGCGCGACCGCAAGATGCAAGAATCAATAACGCTGCGATCGCTGGTGCGACTAAAACAGGATTACGAACCTGGTATTGATGTGACATCGTTTCCCCCTCACAAACCACTATTATTTATTGTCGGATAAATCGTTAACGAGTTCTGCAACAGGCAGCTAATCCTTGCGCCCGGTCAGAATGCGCCAGCAGTCGAACAGCATCGCCAACAGCACAATTGCCGGGATGCCAAGGAACAGCCAAAAACTAAGGGTCGGGAGTCCGAGAATCATTTTGCCTCCCCGAAATATTTGTTAATTGCCTCATCCGCGACCGGCGGGGTAAACAGTGTAACAGCCAGCATCAACAGGCCGCTCGTCGCGAGACCGACAATGCCCGGGTGAACGATGCCCGCCCACGAGGTGTTCGTCAGCGCGCCGAAAATCCATACGCAAGTGATCAGTGTTCCGCCAATCGATGACGCGAGAGCTGCTTCCCGGCTGACGCGTCGTGACGTCATGCCGACCAGCAGGGGGAAAAAGAAGGCGGCGCCGACGATCGCAATCGCATAAGACACGATGCGCAGGATCAATGCCAGATCCGGTATCGCGCAGACGAATGCAATCGCGCCCACAGCGACGATGGAAATTCTGGAAATCCGAAGGTAGTCCTTTTCTTCGCGCTGGATCCCATTCGGTTCGTCGTGACAGCGCCGCACGAGATCGTGCGCAATCGCCGAGCCGGACATGAGTAGTAAAGAATCCGTCGTAGACATCGCTGCACTGGCGATACCGGTCAGCGCAATGGCCGCCAGGGCCGGTGACAATAATAGTGTAACCAGTACCGGGAACGCCTGGTCGGGCGACGCTAGTTGATCCCACACAACGACCCTGGCCGCGGCGCCCAGATAGAAGTTGCCGTAGAGAAGAAAAATCATGACAAGGCCGATCGCAATCGGCACCGAGGCACGGGCAATTCGATCGTCCCGTGCAGCGTACATCTTGGTGACCAGTTCCAGCCTGGTGCTGTAAGCCACGAGCCAGATCAAATACCAGGAGACCATATACCAGCCGGACCACTGGGTTCCCGTTGGCGATGTCCAACCTGGGGCCACGGCTTCAACTTGCTGCAAAACCGATGACCAGCCGCCAACCGCGTCGTAGACATAGGGCACGAGGATCAGAAGCCCGACCCACATGAAAATGAATTGTGCGATGTTGGTCCAGACTACCGCGAGCAGACCACCCATTGCGACATAGGCGACAAATATGACCGTGCCCAATGCCAGGCTCGTCATGAAGTCAAAGCCGAGAAGGGTTTCGAGGATGAAGGCCATGCCCCGGAGTTGCGCGATCAGGTAAATGATGCTCGATACAGCCACGACGATTGCGCTCCAGGCCCGGAGGCCACGACTGTCGAAACGGTCACCCATGTAATCGGGAATGGTAAAGCCGCCCGATTGCCGCAACTTTTTCGCGAACAGGTAAAAAATTATGGCGGCACCACCAACAAAAGAGATGTAAGGCAAAATCGCGACGCCACCGAATTGGCCGGCGAACGCGATACCGCTCAAAATTGCGCCGCCGTGCATCACTGCGGCCATGTTTGCCATGACCAGCACGCCGAGGCCGAATCGCCGGCCGGCAACCCAGAAGTCTGCTTCGGTTTTCTGGTAACGCGCGGCGACCAGGCCAATGCCAATGATAACGACCAGATACAAGCCGAAGACAATAGCGCCGATGGTAGTTGCGGCCAAGAATATTATCCTTATTCGTCGCTGGCGCGACTGCGAAATGATGTCACTCAATCCCGTGAAGCGGGACGTCGGATATTCGCAACCGCCCATGCTGCAGTTGTCTTAAGTATATATATTTTATATATAAAATGTTAGCCTGATGAAAGTAATGCGCCTGAACACGCCGAACCCGATAAACTACCTAAATGGCTGAGCGGTCCTTCAAGAAAGAAGTCGAGAAACTCCGATTGGGTGAGGGCGATGTCTTCGCGGGCGAGGCTATCCTGGCGATCACAAAGGCCTTGCTGCAATCCGGCGTCGCCTATATCGGCGGTTATCAGGGCGCACCGATTTCTCACCTGATGGATGTTCTGTCGGATTCGCAGGAGATCCTGCAGGAACTCGGTGTGCATTTTGAGTCGAGCGCGAGTGAAGCGACGGCTGCTGCGATGGCGGCGGTGTCCGTCAACTACCCATTGCGCGGCGCAGTGATCTTCAAATCCACGGTCGGAACCAATGTAGCGAGCGACGCGCTGGCAAATCTCGCGTCGGGTGGTGTCAAGGGCGGCGTCGTTATCATCGTTGGCGAGGATTACGGCGAAGGTTCAAGCATCATGCAAGAACGCACGCATGCGTTCGCAATGAAGAGCCAGATTTGGATGCTCGATCCGCGGCCCAACGTGCCAAGTATCGTGGCCGCTGTCGAACAGGCGTTCGAATTATCCGAAGCGAGCAACACACCGGTCTTCCTGCAAATGCGCCTCCGGGCCTGCCATCTGCACGGCAGTTTCATAGCCAAAAATAATCGTCCCCCGGAGATGTCCTTGCGCGAGGCAATGGAGCATCCGACGCGTGATCTGAATCGGGTCGTACTGCCGCCTGCATCGTTCATGCATGAACAGGAAAAAGTGAACGAACGCTGGCCAGCGGCGGTGGACTACATCAAATCACATTCGCTCAACGAGGTATTTGAAGGCGAACGCGACGATCTGGGGATCATCGTGCAGGGTGGCCTCTACAATACACTGGTTCGCAGCATGGAACGGCTTGGCGTTGCCGATGCATTCGGTGGTACGCAGGTACCGATTTACGTGATGAATGTCGCGTATCCGCTGATCAACGACGAGATCAAGGATTTTTGCCGCAATAAACGAGCGGTGCTACTCGTCGAGGAAGGGCAGCCCAACTATATTGAACAGGCAATCAACACGGTTCTGCGCCAGGCGGATGTCGATACAAAAATCATCGGCAAGGGCGCGCTGCCGATGGCTGGTGAATACACAGCCCAGGTCGTGCGCGCGGGTGTTGTCGACTTTCTGGAGCGCTTTGATCAGGAATTCAAAGCACCGGCGGATCCGATGCAGACCGTGGCGGAATTCATCAATGAAATCGAAGCACATGTGCCGCCGCGCCCGCCCGGCTTGTGTACCGGCTGTCCGGAGCGGCCCGTTTTTGCGAGCTTGAAACTATTGCAGGAGGAGCTCGGCGACTTTCATGTCAGCGGCGACATTGGCTGCCATCTTTTTGCGAGCCTGCCACCCTTCAACATCGGCAATACGACAATGGGCTACGGCCTCGGTACGGCCGGCGCCGCGGCATTCAATACCGAAAGTGACCGCCCCGCGCTCGCGATCATGGGCGATGGTGGTTTCTGGCACAACGGACTTACCAGCGGCATCGGCAACGCCGTATTCAACAAGAGCGATGCACTGACGATCATTATTGACAACAATTATGCCGCGGCGACCGGGGGGCAGGATCTCCTGTCGAGTAAAGGTTCGACCCAAAACCGCAGCACTCAGCATTCGATCGAGCGGGCTGTGCGAGGCGTTGGTGTGAAGTGGACCAGGACTGTCAGGACATATGACATCGGTGAGATGCGTAAGGCATTGCGGGAAGCAATCTCGCAAAAAGGTACCGGGCCGAAGGTGCTCATCGCCCAGTCAGAATGCATGCTGACCAAGCAACGCCGCGAAAAGCCGCTATTCGAGCAAGCGGTCAACGATGGCAAGCGAATGATTACGGATCGGTTTGGCGTCGACGAAACAACCTGCACAGGTGATCATGCCTGCATTCGTTTGAGTGGTTGCCCGTCATTAACGGTCAAACCCAATCCGGATCCGCTCAAGCGGCAGCCTGTCGCATATGTCGACAACAGTTGCGTTGGTTGTGGAAACTGCGGCGAAATTGCGCACGAAGCCGTGCTGTGCCCATCATTTTATAAAGTGCAAATCGTATTTAATCCGGGAGTGTTCGATCGTATTCTCTGGAGTGTCAGGCAGGGTGTAATTGAGTGGCTGCAAAATCGCGCGGATCGCCGGCGGTTGCGGATGGCCTGACGGCTGGATTTGCCAAAACGTATGAGCGATTTACGAGAACGTCCGTTGACCATCGCCATTCTTGCCGTTGGCGGGCAAGGTGGTGGCGTTTTGACGAATTGGCTGGTCGATATGGCGGAGGCGAACGGCTATATCGCGCAATCGACATTTGTGGCCGGCGTTGCACAGAGAACCGGCGCGACAGTGTACTGCATCGAGATGTTCCCCAAGAATCGTGCAGACGCACTGGGGCGATGGCCCGTTTTTACTCTTTATCCGGTACCGGGTGACGTTGACCTCGTCATCGTTGGCGAGATGGCGGAAACAGGCCGCGCGATCCAAAAAGGCTTTGTCACGCCGAACATCACGACTCTGATAGCGAGTAGTCACCGCATTTACTCGATCACCGAGAAAGAGGCGCTCGGCGACGGCATCAAAGATCAGGCGCCAATCGCCCGCGCCGCAGAAAAAGCCGCAAAAAACTTCATTTGTTTCGACATGGACGCGGCAGCGGAAAATGCCGGTAGCATTATCAGTTCGGTATTGTTCGGGGCGGTCGCGGGAGCCGGCGCGCTACCGTTTGCTCGTGATGCATACGAAGCCACTATTCGAGGCACGGGCAAGACCGTCGAAGCCAATCTCAGGGGGTTTGCGGCTGGCTTCGATGGCGTCGGCCAAGACTCGGCACCCGCAGACGTTCAGGTAGTAGCGGCACGGCCGAGCGGCGCAAATGGCGCAGCCCTGAAAGAAAGAATCGAGTCGGAATTGCCGTCGACGGTCAGAAACATCGCTCTGCACGGCGCGCTGCGAACACTCGATTATCAGGATTCCGGCTACGCAGCATCCTACTTGGATCGAGTTAAGGAAATGTTGTCAGTCGACACCGAGAGCCGGGATTTCGAGCTCACCGTAGAGATTGCCCGGCAATTGGCGCTACAGATGTGTTACGAGGACACAATTCGGGTTGCTGACCTCAAGACGCGGAGCGATCGCTTTGTCAAAATTCGCGAACAGGTTGCAGCAGTTCCTAATCAGCCTGCACACGTTGTGGAGTATTTTCATCCACGCCTGGAAGAGGTATGCGATACCATGCCCGCATCGCTGGGAGCGCTGATATTACGCTCCGGAAGCTTGCAGAAACTACTGTCACCTTTCTTCCGGAAGGGGCGCAATATCAAGACGACAAACATTGGCGGTTTCCTGTTGCTGTACATCATGGCGAAACTCAGGCGCTGGCGTCGGGGTTCATACCGGTTCAAAATTCAGGAAGAGCTGATTTCTGACTGGTTGCAACGAATAAACGCTGCGGCGGTGGACGATTACGACTACGCCTTATCCATAGCCCAATGCATCGAAATCCTTAAAGGTTACGGGGACACCTATCAACGCGGCCTGACACGTTACCGCGCAGCCGTTAGAGCCACCGTGGCATTGCCATCGGCAAACCGCGCAATTGCAATGCGCCGCTTGCACAAAGCGGCACTTGCCGACGAAAAAGGCCAGATGTTTGCCGACCTGCTTGCGACCCTCGAAACAACGGAGCGGCGCCACGACCAGAATTCAAGCTAGTAACAGTATTTGCCGCGATGGCAGAGTCAGGCGTCAATAAATCCAGCAGCAACAGACTGGCGTGCGCTCAACAACAAGTCCTGAAGTTTATCCATCTCTGTGAGCGATAATTCGGACAGCAGGGCGGCCAGCCAGTACTCATGTTGGCTCGCCATCTTGTTAAATTCCTTCCTGCCTTTTGTTGTGAGTTCGATGTATTGAATGCGCCGGTCGTGCTCTGCGCGAACGCGCTTGGCGAGTCCTGTTTTTTCCAGTCGATCGATCACTCCGGTGACGTTACCGTTGGAGACCATCAGTTCCTTCGAGAGCTGTGACATCGTCAGAGGATCTCCTGCTCGTTCCAGCTCGGACAAAACATCAAATTGCGGCAAGGTTACTGAGAAATTCTGCCGCAACAGCGACCTTAATCGCTGTTCAATGATGGCCTCGCATGACAGCAGGCGCAGCCAGGTGCGCAGCGACTCTTTACTGCGATTAGTCGACGACTCCTGGTTACTGCGATTAGTCGACGACTCCTGGAATTTTCCTTTAGTTTTCATAATGATAAGATAGTGTGGTACGGCGAAGGGCGGCAATCATAACGTTAGCGACATATTATTGCCAACCTAAACTAAATCACGATGAATATTGTCTACTAAAATATTTTATATATATAATAATTTCCGGATTACCACCACGTTGAGCATGCAACGAGGATGGGTGCATATTTCGGCAGTCTCGCCTGACGAGTTTTATGGAACGAGAGATCACAATCCGTTTTTCGCATATAGATGGTGCAGGTATTGTGTTTTACCCGCGCTACTTCGAAATGCTGTCCGAGTTATTTGCACACCTGCCATTTGCGGAAGCACCTTTCGCAATACAGACAGACTTTTTGAAACCCAATTATCTCGGCGATCAAGTAGACATTTCATACGACAACAACGATCCTCCCGGTGACTGGGCGTTCACCGGGCGCATTGGCGATAAAAAGCATTTTTCGATCGCGTCTTTAGCGCAAGAGCAGAGCGAGCTCGACGCGGCCGCGCACTGCCCCGATAATCCTGCTTTTCAGTCTGATGCAATGCCGATCGCCCCCTGGACAACCGATTTCACCGGTTATCTGCAGGTGTCACGGTTTTACGAGTTGATCAATTTGGCGGTCGAACAATGGTTTTCCAGAACACTCGAATCCTCATTTCACGAGCTGCATACGCTGGACCGCGGTGTTCCGACCGTGCTTATGCGGACGCGCTGTCGTGAGCTGCCACGGGCCGGAGATTCCATCAGGATATGGATTCGTCCCACTGCGATTGGTGAGACATCTCTACAGTATACGAGTTGGCTTGTTCGCGGTAAGGAATGCCTGCTCGAGAATGAACAGATCATCGTCTTCGTCGAATCGAATGGACAGCAATTTCGACCTATTCCGATTCCCGACCATACACGTGCGCGATTACAGGAACAGTATGTGGCGGCCTAAAGAAAGAATTAAATACAAACCGCAGCCCGGACCCTGGCCAACAAGAGAAGAAGCGCAAGCGTCACTGTTATTCAGCCCGGTTGACGTCGGTCCTACCCGTCTTCGGCACGGCGTTCGTGAGGCCGGACTTACGCCGCCGTTTGTTGCCACCGCACTGGAGCGCGCCGAAAGTATTGCCATCAAAGTGATATCAGGCCGCTAGCGGGCCTTCTATTTTCTAAAAAGAGTTGGGACGATCGACGCGAGCTAGCTGCCGGCTTTGCCGAGAGTATCGCTGATGGTTTGCTGCAACTCTTTGGTAGCTGCCATTTGCAATTTTAGCTGCGCAATCAGAAACTCTGTGTAGTTTTGCTCAGCCATTATCAGCCTCGACAGACCGTTTATTCGTGCCGCGGCCAGAAAGTCTTCACGTGCCGTATCGAGGTCAAAATTTTCTTTATCACCGTTTGACGTGTCGATGTACAACTCCGGATCCCTGCTGACCAATTGAATTCGGGCGTCAACCATCGAATACAATGTCGCAGCGTAGCCGGTAATTCGAGATTCAATACGATAGGAGCGATGCAGTGATTCCTGATGATAGAACTGCAGCTTTCGACGAAGTTCAGCATCCTCGATCAGAGACAACTTGCCGCTACTCTGCAGATCCA
>Ga0114950_10000226_pt1 | contig 36287 bp, 25 predicted proteins | sample N075metaG_FD_83503 | JGI IMG/M metagenome (GOLD analysis project Ga0114950, IMG submission 83503) | Deep subsurface microbial communities from Kermadec Trench to uncover new lineages of life (NeLLi) - N075 metaG | ecosystem: Environmental > Aquatic > Marine > Ocean trench > Sediment | place...
CCTCCAAAAGAAGGCGGCCTACCTCAACATGCCGTTCCTTTTGGCGAGAAACGTGATCGGGGTGCTCGTCCTGTTCGGGGTGTCGCTCTACTTCGCCTACCTCGCGCTCCGACCCGACATGGGCTTGACCGGAGGACACGCCGATGCCGACCCCGGCCGCGAAGTCTGGCGCGAGCGTCTCTCCAAGGGATGGCTTGGTCAGGAGGTGGAGGAGGTCGTTTCCTACCGGCGCATGACGCGTCTCGGTCCGGCGTTCGTGATCATATACGCGCTCATGATGAGCATCCTCGCGTACGACTGGGTGATGTCGCTCGAACCCCACTGGTACTCCACGATGATGGGCCCCTGGTTCTTCATGGGTGCCTTCTGGAGCGGCATCGCGGCGACGGCAGTTGCGGTGACCTTCCTGAAGGGAGGGGGCGACGTGCTCGACAAGGCGATGGGCCGCCAGCAACTCCATGACCTCGGTAAACTCACCTTCGCCTTCTCCGTGTTCTGGGCGTACCTGTTCTTCGCCCAGTACCTGGTCATCTGGTACGGAAAACTTCCTTGGGAGCAGATCTGGATCATCCACCGGGCTGAAGAACCTTGGGGCAGGTGGTCGGCGCTCTTGATCGTGATGTGCTTCGTGGTTCCGTTCGCAGGCCTGCTCGGGCGCAAGGCGAAGATGAGTCCCGTGATCTTCCGGTCGGTCGCGTTCGTGTTGCTCGCAGGATTGTGGCTGGAAAAACACCTCATGGTGGCGCCTTCGATCCGTAGCCCCGATACCCCGACCTTGGGCGGTACGGAGCTGCTCGTGGCGCTCATGTTCCTGGGGATCTTTCTTTACTCGGTCCGGTGGTTCCTTTCCACTTTTCCGCTCATCCAGGTGTGGCAGCCGATGGAGGATCCGGAAACCTTCGAGGTGGAGATGGCCGCCTCGGCGATGCGGTACGAGTGATTTGTTAGAGGCCCGTCAACGGGCTCAACGTTTGGCTGCTTTGTTCTCGTACATGCGCCGGTCAGCGGCCTGGATGAGTTCTTCGAAGCCCACGGTCTGGCCGGAATTGAACTCCGCTATTCCGGAACTCACCGTGACCCCGTGAGACGCCAACAGCCGGTTTCTTTTGACGCCTGCGTGGAGCCGCGCCACGTACCTGTGCGCGCCGAGCTCATCGCCCTCGGATAGGACGGCAACGAACTCGTCCCCGCCGTAACGAGCGACCAGATTCATGGCCCGGTTCTCCTGCATGAGAACTTCGCCGAACGCCCTCAGGATCTGATCCCCGACGACGTGCCCGAGGGTGTCGTTGTAGTGTTTGAACGAGTCCAGATCGAACAGCACGAGCGCCAGTTTCCGGCCACGTTGAGCCGCACCGATTTCTCTCTCGAGGTGGAGTTGGAGATGCCGGCGGTTGGGTAACCCCGTTAATGGGTCGGTTAGGGAGAGTGCCTGGACGCTGGCGTGCAGCTCGGCATTATCCAGTGCAACGGAAGCTTGTCCTGCCAGCCGCCCCAGCATCCGCACGTCGTACTCGGTGAACCGCCTCACCTGCTTGGATCGGGCCGAGAGGGTGCCGACGACCCGGTCACCCACAAGAATCGGTGTCAGAATGGCGCTCCCCGTCTGGAAGCAACTCCTGATGATGTCTGGAACGTCATCATTGGTGGCGACGTCCTCGATCCAAAGCGGCTTGGCCTGAACCATCAGCAGCTCGGTGATGGCGTCCGAGACCGTGCCGATGGTTCCGACGGGAACCGCGACCTCCCCTACGGACGTTCGTACGGTTGCACACGCGTCCTCAAACGTCCAGACCTCAGCGCCGTCGAGATCGAGAAGGTCCATCGCTGCGTGGGAGACTCTCTCGAGGACCTCCTCGAAGTCGAGGGAACTCGTCAAGACACGGCCGATCTCCTCCAGTCGTTCCGCTTCACGCGATCGCCGCTTCAACTCTTCGACATGACGCATGTTCTCCAGTGCGACTGCCGCGAGATCGGCCAAGCCTCCCAACAGCTCGAGGTCGAGGGCTTCATATGCGTCGGCGCGTGACGTGTATACGGTGAGGACACCGGTCACGCGTTTCTTACACAGAAGGGGGACGGAGAGGGTCGACCGCGCGACACCGGACCCTCCGTCCTCGGGGAACAGGACCGCGCAGGTATCGGTCTGATCCTCGATTGCCGTGGGGGTGCCGGTCCGAAGGACTTCACTGTCGGAGCCACGGTATGTGAGTCCCGACTCGCTCTCCCTGCCATCGTCCACACTGAAGACGACGGTAGCGACATCACTTTGATCGTCGTAGAGGGAAAGCAAGAACCCCGCAAGTTCGACTACCTTGGTAGATCCGGCGTAGATCGCTCGGTGAAGCTCGTGCGAGTTCGAGCTTCCGAGGAAGGTGCTTCCTAGTTCGAGCAACGCGCGATAGCGCTCGGCAAACCGGGCGGCGGTGTTCGGCTCGGCTGAGTTCATATCGGGGGTCTCGAACGCCGCGGCAGGAGCCCTAAACATTTGGTCCTTTTCCGCGAACCCTGTTAACTACGCCACGAATGTTCAAGATATGCGTGAATAACGGAGGTTTCCAAGAAAAAAAGCCCTGAAACCGTCAAGTACCGGGCTCGCTCCCCGCTCCCTCTCGGTCAAAATAGCGCTCCATCTCGAACCCCATGGCCCGCACCAAACGTGCTTCCCGGAGGTCCGGTTCGGCTCGCGACAGGATGGTACGCAGAAGGCGCATGACACTTTCGGGGTGCCGATCCCCTTTGAAAAAGTCAATTCGACGCAGTCCCCGGTCGAGGGCGGAGTACATTTCCTCGAGGTCTTTTTGGGTGGCAGGCCCCTGGTCCCGCTTGCCCCGTGGTAGAGGAGCTTCCTCGGTCCCTGCGAGATAGATCTCATAACAAAGAACCAGACAGGCCTGAGCAAGATTAAGGCTCGGATATTCGGCGGCCGTCGGCACGATAGCGACTGCCTGACAGAGGTCGAGTGCGTCGTTGGTGAGCCCCCGATCCTCTCTGCCGAAGACCAGTGCGACGAGGCCGCTGGCGGTACTCTCGACGATTTTTGGCGCGACTTCCCTGGGCCTGACATAATTACGCTGATCTGTCCGGGGGCGAGCGCTGGTTCCGACACTGAGCACCACGTCGGACAAGGCATCCGGGAGGGTTTCGAAGATCTCCGCCGCTCGCGTCAGATCTTCGCTTCGGTGGGCGATACCGCCGATACGGTACGTGTCGAAGTCGTCCGGGCTCACCAGGCGTAACCTGGACAGACCCATGTTCATCATGACGCGGACAACGCCGGCTACATTAACAACGTCCTTGGGCTCGTCCAACACGATGACGACGTTGTCGAGGGCGCCCTTCTCCATCAGGGGAGCCGCGGGGAAGATCTGCTGTACTCCTCCAACAGCTTCCTACGCCTTGTCGTTATCCGGGGGTTCCTCGAGCGTGCGGTCGCTCGGGGGGCCGTCGTCTTCACGGAGCGCACTCTTGAAGTTCCGAATGCCCGCTCCGATGCCGCGGCCGATCACGGGAATCCTCTTCGCCCCGAAGAAAAACAACACGATCAGGAGGATCAGGATCAGCTCCCAAATTCCGAGACCGGGAATCATCCTAGAAGCCCCCTGGCGATGGTTTGGAGTTGCATGTTTGTCGTGCCCTCGTAGATCGTGCCGATCTTTGAATCGCGATAAAACTTCTCGACAGGGTATTCCGTGGTGAATCCGTACCCGCCGAACAGATCGATACACAAAGAAGTCACCTTCTGTGCCATCCGCGAGGAATGTAGCTTCGCCATCGCTGCCGGCACCAGGAAGTCCTCGCCTGCGTCCTTTAGCCGAGCTGCGTTGTAGACCAGCAGTCTGGAGGCCTCCAGGTCTGTCGCCGCGTCCGCCATCTGGAACTGTACGCCTTGAAAATCACCGATAGCACGGCCGAACTGCTCTCGTTCCCGTACGTACCGCAAGGTGTGATCGAGCGCCCCCTGCGCGGTGCCAACCATCTGAGCACCGATTCCGATTCGGCCTTCATTCAGTGTCTCGATGGCCACCTTGTATCCCTTCCCGACCTCGCCCAGCACTTTGCCGCTCGGAACTCTCACGCCGTCGAGAATCAACTCCGTCGTCGAGGACGCCCGTATTCCGAGCTTGTCCTCCTTCTTGCCCACGGAGAACCCGTCGCTGTCGCGATCTACCATGAAGGCCGTGATGCCCTTATACCCTGCGTCGGGATCCACCGTGGCGAAGACGATGTACGTAGAGGCCTCCTGTCCATTCGTGACCCAGAGCTTCTGCCCTGCGATCACCCAATCGTCGCCGTCTGGAGTGGCTCGACAACTCAGCGCGAAGGCATCTGAGCCGCTTCCGGCCTCGGACAAGGCGTAGGCCCCTATCCACTCCGAAGCGAGTTTGGGAAAGTAGTGAGCCTGCAGCTCGTCGGATCCCCACCGACTGAGGGCGTTGTTGACCAGCGTGTTCTGGACATCGACCAGGGTACCTACGGACGGATCGGTCCGTGACAACTCCTCCACGACCAGGATCGACGTGAAGAAGTTGGAGCCGGCTCCTCCGAACTCCTCTGGAATTTCGATCCCCATGAGACCCAGCTCGAAGAGTTGGGGGAGAAGACCGGCATCGATCTCCTGGTTGTGATCCATACGAGATACGAGCGGAGCGATCTCCGAGGTCGCAAAATCCCGCACTGCCTCTCGAAACATTTGCTCCACGTCGGAGAGGGAAGTCAGGGCGGGATGGATCGCGCAATCGGTCTTTGTGGACGTATCCATGTTCTCTATCTTTTTCACGCCGCGATTATTATTGAATCGTTGAATGATTCCGGTTGAAAAGTTATCCGAATACCTGGGACGCGAAAAGACGAACTCTTGATTGTCCAAGACACTCGAACCTGGAGAAATGGTGTCCGAAATACCCGATGGACTGCGATATACCGAGGATCATGAGTATGTGACGGTGACCGATGAGAGCGGCGTATTTCAAATCGGCATAACGGACTATGCCCAGGGGGAGTTGGGGGACGTCGTGTACGTCGAGTTACCCATGGTCGGGGAGATCTTTGAGAAAAAGGCCACCTTTGGGACGATCGAGGCCGTAAAGGCGGTGAGTGACCTGTGCTGTCCGGTCGCCGGCGAGATCGTTGCTGTGAACGAGTCCCTGGACGATGACCCGTCGCTCGTTAACAGCGATCCCTACGGTACGGGTTGGATGATTCGGCTGCGGGTGGGTGACGAAGCCACGGTCGACGCTCTCATGGACGGGGCGGCCTATCAGGCCTTGGTTGGCGAGTAGCTGCTCGGATGTCCCCCGACATAGATTCGGAGAGTCGGTTCGCGACCCGCCACATCGGGCCGCGGCCGCATGACGTCGAGCGGATGCTGGCGTCCATGGGCCTCGGCAGCGTTGACGAGCTCGTCGGTCAAACCATCCCCGAGTCCATCCGGCTCAAGACCGACCTGGACCTTCCAGAAGCGTCTACCGAGCAGGAACTCCTCGGGCAACTCGAAGAGATCGGTGCCCTCAATCGGGTGTTTCGGTCGTATATCGGGATGGGGTACCACGATACGATCGTTCCCGGCGTCATTCTGAGGAACGTCCTCGAAAATCCAGGCTGGTATACGCAGTACACACCCTACCAGGCCGAGATTTCACAGGGACGGCTCGAGGCACTCCTGAACTTCCAGACGATGGTGATCGACCTCACGGGGATGGAGATCGCCAACGCCTCGCTTCTGGACGAGGGCACGGCGGCTGCCGAGGCGATGACCATGCTGTTCGGCGAAGTGAAGGATGAGGCCCGTAGGAGATTCTTCGTGTCGGAGGTGTGTCATCCGCAGACGATCGAGGTGGTTCGGGGCCGGGCTGAGCCATTGGGCATCGAGGTTATGGTCGGCGCCCACGACAACCTCGATCTCAAGACCTTCGGGGATGAGCTCTTCGGAGGCCTGGTGCAGTATCCGGCGAGCGACGGCGCGCTTCACGACTACAGCGAGTTCTGTAGCACCTTCCATGAGTGGGGTGCGGGGGTGGTCGTGGCCGCGGATCTCATGGCGTTGACCCTTCTCACTCCCCCGGGGAAGTTCGGCGCCGATGTGGCCGTGGGGAACACTCAGCGATTCGGCGTTCCCATGGGGTACGGCGGCCCCCACGCCGCTTATTTTGCTGCGGGGGAGAGGTTCAAACGTAGGCTGCCCGGCCGCATCATCGGCGTGTCGGTCGACGCGGACGGGGATCCTGCGCTCCGGATGGCCCTCCAGACTCGTGAGCAGCACATCCGAAGGGAAAAGGCGACGTCCAATATTTGTACTGCCCAGGTACTTTTGGCCATCATGGCCGGCATGTACGCCGTGTACCATGGGCCCGACGGTTTACGCGGCATCGCGAAGAGGATCCATCAGTTGACCGCGACCCTGGCACATGGAATACGCGAGCTCGGCCATACGATCGTCCACGATCGCTTCTTCGATACCATCCAGGTGGTGCCTTCTGAGATATCGGGAGAAGATGTACTACGGCGCGCGTCGGACATAGAGATCAGTCTTCGTGACTTCGGGGACGGGACGGTGGGCATCGCCCTCGACGAGACGACCCAGCCGGAGGACATCGATGATCTCTTCGCGGTGTTCAGCCATGGTGGTCCGCGGGGAGGTGGTGTGAAGCTCAGTGCGGAGAAGGTGTCCGAGGCAGCACCGTCCGCCATCCCTGAGCATCTGATCCGCACATCCCCGATTCTCGAGCACCCGGTCTTCCACCGGTATCACTCCGAAACCGAGATGCTTCGGTATTTGCACCGCTTGGAGGGTCGAGATCTGTCGCTCAACACGAGCATGATCCCGCTAGGATCGTGTACGATGAAGCTCAACGCGACCACGGAGATGGTGCCGGTGACGTGGAGGGCCTTCTCAGGACTCCACCCGTTCGCACCGCCTGACCAAGCCGAGGGATATCAGCGGATCTTCTCGGATTTGGAGTCGTGGTTGGCGGAGATCAGTGGCCTCGATGCGACGTCCCTCCAGCCGAACTCGGGTGCACAGGGGGAGTATGCCGGATTACGGGTGATCCGGGCGTTCCACGAGAGCCAGGGGGAGGCTCACCGGAGCGTCTGCCTGATCCCGTCGTCAGCGCACGGAACCAATCCGGCAAGCGCCGTGATGGCTGGCATGAGGGTGGTGGTCGTCCGGTGTGACGAGTCCGGTAACATCGACGTGGACGAGCTCGCCGCAAAGGCCGAGGCGCATTCTTCGGAGCTTGCGGCCTTCATGGTCACGTATCCGTCGACCCACGGGGTGTTCGAGCCCCGAATCCGTGAGATCTGCGACATCGTGCACGCCCACGGGGGCCGTGTCTACCTCGACGGTGCGAACCTGAACGCCCAGGTGGGGTTGTGCCGGCCGGGTGATTACGGTGCCGACGTCTGTCACATCAATCTCCACAAGACATTCGCAATCCCGCATGGTGGCGGAGGGCCTGGCATGGGCCCGATCTGTGTCACCTCCGAGTTGGCACCCTTCCTTCCTGGGCATCCCGAAGTGATGACAGGTGGCGAGAACGGTATCCGGGCCGTGTCGTCGGCTCCTTGGGGGAGCAGCAGCATCCTCCTGGTCTCCTGGGCGTATATTGCGCTTCTCGGAAGGGACGGCGTCCGGAGGGCCACGGAAACGGCGATTCTCAACGCCAACTACATGGCGAACCGCCTCGGCGAACGGTTCGATATCCTCTATCGGGGGGAGCACGGCCGCGTCGCGCACGAGTTCATTCTGGACCTCCGTCCGCTGACGAAAACGAGTGGGATCACGGACGAGGATGTCGCCAAGCGGCTGATGGACTACGGATTCCATGCGCCTACCATGTCGTTCCCGGTGGTCGGAACCGTCATGATCGAGCCTACGGAGAGCGAATCCAAGTACGAGTTGGACCGGTTCTGTGATGCGCTGTTTGCGATTCGAGATGAGATAGAGGAAGTGGCGTCGGGTGAGGCCGACCCGGAGGACAATACGCTCAAGAATGCTCCACATACGGCCGCAATGCTCTTGAGCGAGGTGTGGGAGCACGGCTACTCGCGCGAGCGGGCGGCCTACCCGGCTCCTTGGACCCGAGAGCATAAGTATTGGCCCCCAGTTCGACGGGTGGATAATGCCCATGGAGACCGTAACCTGGTGTGTGCGTGCCCTCCGATCGAAGCCTATGCTGAGGAAGCCGCCGCGAGCGACTGAGTCTACGGTTGCCTCGAACGGCCGAGGTCTATCCACGCATGCATACGAAGAGGTGCTAAATGGCAACGCTCGACTACTACGGTCACTCGACGTTTGGCATTACGACGGACGACGGGACCCGAGTGATCATCGACCCGTTCTTCGAGGACAATCCCTGGACTGAGGTTGGTCCGTCCGAGGTCGAGGCCGACTTCATCTTCTGTACGCATGGCCACTTCGACCATTTCGTGGACGCGATCGCGATCGCCAAGAACACCGGCGCCACACTCGTCGGGACGTTCGAGCTCGTCGAGTATGCGCAAAGCCAGGGAGTGGAGAACACTCATCCGATGCACATCGGGGGTGGCTGGAACTTTCCGTTTGGGCGCGTGAAGATGACCGTTGCCATACACGGGGGCAGGGTCTACGGAGAAGGTGCCGAGGGCTTCACCACGAACCCTGCGGGGCTGCTCTTCGACCTAGGTCCGGGAAAGCGGTTGTACCACGCGGGTGATACCGCCCTGACCATGGACATGCGGCTCCTGAAGGGAAAGGTCGATGTGGCCCTGCTTCCGATGGGCGACAACTGTACCATGTGTCCCGAGGATGCGGTGACCGCGATCGAGTTCATCGAGCCCTCGGTGGTGATCCCGATCCACTACGACACATGGCCCTATATCGAGCAAGATGTTGAGGCTTTTCGTGTCCTGGTCGGCGACCGCGCACGAGTTGAGATCGTCGAGCCCGGAAAGGGATCGTACGAGTTTTGACAGTCGCATCGGGCTTCGCCCCACTTCTTCAACGGGCCTCTATCCACCTCGACCAGAATTGTGGCGGTCCAGAGCGGAGCGCGCTCGGTACCGAGACTCTCAGGTGGAGAATCCTCGTCGACCCGCCCTCTTCCGGACCGAAGAACATGGCTGTGGATCACGCGCTCGCATCATGTTCGAGTCCGGGCGAGGCGGTGCTCCGCATCTACCGGTGGAGTTGCCCCACCGTCTCCTTTGGCCGCAATGAGCCTGCTCTTGACCGGTACGATCTGGCTGCGGGTCGCGGCGCCGGAATCGAGTTCGTACGCAGGCCGACGGGTGGACGGGCCGTGTTGCACGACCGGGAGCTCACATATGCCGCGGTCCTTCCGTGCCCGAAGCCGGGGGGCCTCAGGGCGGCGTACAGGCTGATCAATCGGGGGTTGGTAGAAGCCCTTTGTTCCTTGGGAGTCCCAGCCGCGATGGCCGCGGGCCGCGGTTTGCCCGCGGGTCCGGATACTGGGCCGTGTTTTGAGGAGCCGGCCCCCGGCGAGGTCACGGTGGCGGGAAGAAAGCTCGTCGGGAGCGCGCAGGCTCGGCTGGAGGGGGCGTTACTCCAGCATGGTTCGCTGCTCCTCGGTCCGGGCCAGGAGCGACTAGTTGGGTTGGGCTCCAGATCTGCAGGAGTCCTAACGGGTCGGTGCGGCGGAGGTCCTGAGAAGTACGGGCGCGCTCAGGCGCCAACCTCCCTCGAGGAAGTCCTCGGCCGTGTCCCGCCCTGGAACATTCTTGTACAGGCAGTCATCTCGGGCTTGAGCAGTGTGATAGGGGGCGACTGGCATCAGGGCGAACTCACGGAGCCCGAGCGGGTCAAATCCATGGCACTGATTGAGCGGTACACCTCGGCAGAGTGGACGTGGCGCAGGTAACGGAGGGAGCCATGACGTGGGCATCTTGGCACTTAGGCATCTTGGCACTAGTAGAGGAGACGAACATGAGGGACGCTCGGTTGGCGAGGTCGATTCTGGCGGCTGGGATGGGGGCAGTAATCGTGGGAGCATGCGGGGGCGGTGACGGTGGGGCCTCCCGTGAGGCTGGACCCTGGATGCTGGAAGCCTCGTTGGCCGAGGCCGGGGCGGGCATCCCGTTTTGTGAAAACGCCACAGCTCGCGTCGCGGAGTTCATGTCTCAGTTCGAAGGCCAGATGCCCCCGTCGGCGCGTTATGGCGGCGCGGCTGTGGTCGGTTCGATCGGCGAGATCCCGGCGGGGATGAATAGCCTCATCTCGACGGACTACACCGCGTCGCAGCATCAGAACTTCGTCAACCTTATGACCCTGGTGCAGTACGACGAGAATCTGAATCCGATGCCCTATCTAGCCGAATCCTGGGAGGTGTCGGACGACGACACCGAGATCACGTTTCACATCCGAGACGACGTCTATTGGCACGACGGTGAAGTGACGGATGCATACGATGTAGCGTTTACCTTCAAACGTGCGATCGACCCGGAGACGGCCTTCCCCAACACCGCGTTCTGGACCCACTATGAAAAGGGGCCTGACGGCGTGGAGGTGGTCGACTCGTTTACCGTGAAGTTTCGGATGCGGCCCCATGCAGACTTCATAGACCCGTGGCGGGCCACGGCGATCATGCCGGAGCATCTGCTCAGGGACGTCCCCGCCACGATGTTGAGGCAGCATCCCTACGGTACGGTCTGTCCCGTGGGTAATGGACCCTTCGTCTTCGTGGAGCACCGGGAAGACGCGAGTTGGACGTTCCAAGCGAATCCGGCGTTTCCGGCCGCCCTCGGTGGCCGTCCGTATCTCGATCGCTACATCTACCGGAGCATCACCGAGCAACCGACGCTGCTCACGGAGTTGTTGACCGAGAGGCTGGACGTTTACATCCGCCCCACGCCCGATCAAGCGAAGTTCATCATTGACTCGGATGCCGTCGACCTCCTCCAGTATCCGTTCCGGGACTACGTGTTCGTTGGGTGGAACGCACGCCGCCCACAGCTCGCCGACAAGAGGGTACGCCAAGCGCTTACGATGGGAACCAACCGGCAGGAGATCGTGGACGCTCTGTTGCAGGGCTACGGGAGGGTGGCGAATGGGAGTGTTCCCCCGTTCCACTGGGCGTACGACCCGTCCATAGGCAGGGACGCCATGTCCTACGATCAGGATGCTGCCAGGGCTCTGCTCGACGCTGCGGGTTGGGTGGACCGGGACGGAGACGGGGTGCGTGAGAATGGAGAGGGCGAGCGGCTCTCCATCTCCATCAAGTACAATGACGGGAACGATCTACGGCAGGGTATCGCGGAGATCATGCAGGCGCAGCTGGCCGAAATCGGCGTCGAGGTCGCGCCGACCGTGGTCGAATGGGGTACCCTACTCGACCAGATCAATGACCCGAACGCTCGCGATTTCGATGGTGTGGTCATCGGTTGGGTGGTCGAGTTCAAGTTAGACGACACCGACCTCTTTCATAGCCGTAACGTGGACGCGACCTACGGATGGTCCGGGACCCAGCGCCCAGAACTCGACCGCCTCCTGGAGCAGCTGCCGTTGGTCGTCGATCGCGACGAGGCCAAGCCGCTGTGGAAGCAATATCAGGAATTTCTGGTGGACGAGCAGCCTTATACGTTTTTCTACTTTCCCGAGCGGCTCGACGGCGTGAGCAGGGGTCTCCACGATGTGCAGATGGACTCCCGTGGCGAATGGGTGAACATCAAGGATTGGTGGATTCCTGCCGAGCAGCGATGACGAACGGCAACTCGGCACCCAGGAAGGCCGGGTTCAGGAAGGCTGGGTTGTAGAGGGCGGGCCATGACAACGTTCATCGTGAGGCGGCTCCTCGGCGCTGTCCCCCTCGTCCTCGGTATCGCCACGATCATCTTCTTCGTCGTGAACCTCGCCCCGGGCGACCCCGCCACGAGGTTCTTGAACCCCAACATGTCGCCGGAGGCTATCGAGCAGGTCCGGGTCAACCTGGGCCTCGATCGGCCCATTCATATCCGCTACGTGCGGTGGCTCGGGGCGCTTGCTCAAGGGGACCTCGGCGTCTCGTTTTCGCACAATAGACCGGTTCTGGACGTCATCAAGGAACTTCTGCCCAACACGCTGCTCCTCTCTGTCACCGCCATCGGAGTCGCGTTCGTCCTCGGGATCCTGCTCGGCATCGTACAGGCTGTTCGACAATACTCCCTGCTGGATTCGGTCGCCTCCATCGTTGGTCTCTTCTTCTACTCCATGCCGTCCTTTTGGCTGGCGCTGATGATGGTGCTCGTGTTCAGTCTTTTCGCCTATCAGTTGCAGTGGCCGATCCAGTTCCCGGGTACGGACATCCAGAGTGTCGACTACGTCTTCCTCAGCCCGTTGGGGAAGGTCCAGGACCGGCTCTTGCACCTGACGCTTCCGGCTACGTCCTTGGCTCTGGTCCTGGCCGCCGGGATCGCCCGTTATACACGAGGGAGCATGCTGGAGGTGATCCGCCAGGACTTCGTTCGTACGGCACGCGCAAAGGGGCTCTCGGAGCCCGTCGTGATTCTTAAACACGCCCTCCGGAATGCCCTGATTCCCGTGATCACACTGCTCGGTCTCTACCTCCCCTTCCTGTTCAGCGGCACCGTCTTCATCGAGTCGGTCTTTTCGTGGCCGGGGATGGGTAAGCTCGTCGTAGACGCCATCGACCAGCGCGACTACCCGGTGATCATGGGTGGCAGCCTGATTTTCGCGATGATGGTCGTTGTGGGTAATCTCGTTTCGGACGTGCTCTACGCCGTTGTGGATCCGCGGATTCGATATGACTGACCCCGGCATCCAACCGTCCGACGCCGGCGTGACGGGGGCCGGTTCGAATCTCTCTGTTGGACGTTGGCGAAGCCGACGGGCTCTTTCCGCCGTACTCCCCGGGTTTCCGCAGCTTGTGGCGGGCCGGTGGGGCGTGGGCGGCTTGGGTCTCATGGTGTGGATCGCGTTTCTGGGCCTGCTCCTGACTCGGTGGGCCCGGTTCGCTGCGGGCTGGGGCGGGCCGTTGGATCATCAGGTCGCCTCCCTGACGGTCGTGGCTGGCCTGCTCGGCGCGTGGGGATGGTCCATGTTCGACGTGTCACGCGCTGCCGACGCGAGGCCCAGCGGCATAGGTCAATGGAGTCTCGCCGCCCACGCGTTCCAGAAAAACCGGATCGCCGTGATCGGGGTGTGGGTCGTCGTGGGGGTTTACCTGATCGCCTTGGTGACGCCCTTGATCGCTCCTCACGATCCGGCTGCACAGGCGTCACTTGTGACGGCCCGCTTGCTTGCTCCCGGTGGTGAATTTCCTCTCGGGACGGACCGTCTGGCCCGAGACGTTTTCTCCCGCATCATGTACGGCGCACGGATCTCCCTCTCGATCGGCTTCGTTGCCGTGGGCATCAGTGTCACCATCGGCACTCTGCTGGGAGCTGTGGCGGGCTACCTGGGCGGCTGGGTCGATACGGTTGTGATGCGCTTCGTCGACATGGTGATCGCGTTTCCACGACTGGTGCTTCTCATCGCCATCGTCGCCCTATTCGAGTCGAACTCGATCTTCTTGATCATGGCGGTGCTGGGCTTCACCCAGTGGCCCGGCACGGCGCGAATCGTTCGTGGCGAAGTCCTCAGTCTGCGAGAGCGGGAATTCATCGAGGCGGCCCGGGCTCTCGGGTTCAGTCGGAGGCGCATCATCCTCCGGCATGTGATCCCCAACGTGCTGGCTCCCGTGATCGTCACCGCTACGCTCGGCATAGGAAACGTCATCGTGCTGGAGGCCGGCCTCTCATTCCTCGGCCTCGGTCTCCAGCCTCCCACGCCCTCATGGGGGTCCATGGTAGCGGACGGCCGAGGTTATCTGCTCGACGCTTGGTGGATATCCACGTTCGCGGGTCTGGCCATCGTGCTTACCGTGGTCGCGTTCAACCTGGTCGGGGACGGGCTGAGAGACGCTCTCGACCCGCGCTTGAGAACGTGACGTGAGACGTAATGTGAGAGGTGCCATGAGAGGTGACGTGGGACGTGATGTGGGAAGCCGTGACGTGGAGGGATGTCGCTGATGGCTCTCCTCGAGGTGACGGATCTCCGTACGTACTTCACGACGGACGCAGGCGTGGCCCGGGCGGTCGACGGCGTGTCCCTCCAGGTCGAAACGGGAGAGGCGTTAGGGATCGTTGGGGAGTCGGGGTGCGGAAAGACGGTAACGGCGCTTTCAGTTCTACGCCTGATCCCTTCGCCGCCCGGTGAGATCGTGGCGGGCAGCTCCATCCGCTTCAACGACGAGGAACTGCTGGAAGTGAAACCCGCTCGGCTCCGCCAAATTCGGGGCAACGAGATCTCGATGATCTTCCAGGAGCCTATGACCTCGCTGAATCCGGTCCTCACGGTGGGACAACAGATCGAGGAGGTGCTCAGGCTGCACCGTGGCTTGAGCAAGCGTGAGGCCCGTGCCGCGGGGGTGGCCCTTCTCGCGGAGGTCGGGATCCCGGAACCCGATCAGCGCTTCGACGCGTATCCGCATCAGATGTCGGGTGGAATGCTCCAGCGGGTCATGATCGCCATCGCTCTCTCCTGCGAGCCACGTCTTCTGATCGCCGACGAGCCAACCACGGCGCTGGACGTCACGATTCAGGCGCAGATTCTGGATTTGCTCGTGGAGCTGCAGCGTGCGCGTGGAATGGCTCTACTTCTGATTACCCACGATCTCGGGGTGATCGCGGAGGTGTGTGATCGGGTGGTGGTCATGTACGGGGGCCAGATCGTGGAGACGGGGACGACGGAGGAGATCCTGACCCGCCCCCAGCATCCGTACACACAGGGGTTGCTGGCCTCTCTTCCGGGAATCACGGACCGCGACGTCCGCCTGAACCCCATTCCAGGCACCGTGCCGAGTGCCGTGGATTGGCCGGAGGGGTGCCGATTCCGGGACCGCTGTTCCTTTGCATGGGATCGTTGCGCGGAGTTCGCACCGGATCTGTTCCCCGTGGACGGCGGGTCGAGCCGGCGCGCAAGGTGTTGGCTCGTCGATCGGGATGATTCCCCGAGCGGGCAGGCTGGAGAGCCGACGTGACGTCGTCTGTCGACGTGACGTCCACCGTGGAGGGGAACGGCGCGTTCGACGCCGATGTGCTTCTCGACGTTCAGGACCTGCGAAAGTATTTCCCCGTCCGTCGCGGCGTGCTGGGCCGAAGTTCGGTTCAGGTCAGGGCGGTGGATGGAGTGAGCTTCCGGCTCCAACGTGGGGAGACGCTCGGACTCGTTGGAGAGTCGGGTTGCGGAAAGTCCACCACCGGACGAGCCATTCTCCGTCTCATCGAGCCGACGAGCGGCCGTCTGTTCTTTGACGGTCAGAACGTCCTGGAGTTCGATCGTACCCAGTTGAGAGAGTTTCGTCGACGCGCCCAGATCGTCTTCCAGGATCCCTTCGGGTCGCTCAATCCGCGGATGACGGTTGGCAGTATGCTCACGGAGGTCCTATATGTGCACGGGTTGGGCGAGACCCGCGGGGATCGGTTGGCCCGTGCACGCGAGCTACTCGAGATGGTGGGCCTACACGCGGAGCACGCCGGCCGTTATCCGCACGAGTTCAGTGGCGGCCAGAGGCAGCGGATCGGTATCGCCCGCGCGCTGGCCGTTGAACCGGAGTTCATCGTCTGCGATGAGCCGGTCTCGGCTCTGGACGTGTCCGTGCAGGCCCAGGTGATCAATCTTCTCCGGGATCTCCAGAAGGAACTTGGCCTCACCTACCTCTTCATCGCTCACGACCTGGCCGTCGTCGAGTATATGAGTGATCGCGTGGCGGTCATGTACCTCGGCAAGATCGTCGAGATGGCTGCGGCCCAGGAGCTGTACAAGAACCCACGCCACCCGTATACCCGGGCACTGCTTTCAGCGGCTCCCCGACGCTATTTCAAAGCGGCACCGACCCGTGAGCGTATCAGACTCTCCGGAGATGTGCCGAGTCCGATCCGGCCGCCCTCGGGATGTCCGTTCTACGCCCGATGCCCCCACCCTGGGAAGGATGAGGAGTGCCGGGAGCTAGTCCCCGTCCTGGAGGAAAAGGCGCCGGGTCACCTGGCCGCGTGCTGCAAGCATGCAATGGTGGCGGGCGGGGCTTGACAGGGTTGTCGGGCATAGGCAGGTTCGGATTTCTGCAAATCAAGATCTGTCGCCTTCATGGGCGGCCCCGCGACGTTGTTAGAACTCTTTGCTGGAGGTCCTTTTGGTCGGTGTGATGCGTGTTTACGGTGCGCTACTGCAGATCCCCGGGGTAGATCTACCGGAGGAGACGTTTGGGGAGGCGGTTGCCGGGCTTTGGGACGACATGGGGTTCATGCGCTGGCCCCTACTCTTCTGCATGGTCGTCGGCATTATCGTCATCATCTGGAAGTTCTTCGACCTCTACACCAAGTCGTCCAGGACGAAGAAGATTCTGGGTGAGGTCGACGGGCTTCTCGAGGACCACCGGATCGATGAGGCGCTCGAGGCGACCCGGAACTCGGACGCTCCGGCCGCGAAGATTCTCTATGCCGGGCTGGACCGGCATGAGGAAGGCACGGAGCGCGTGATGAAGGCCATCGAGAACCAGGGTCTCATCGAGTTGAGCAAGCTGGAGAAGGGGCTGGTGGTTCTCGCTACGCTGACCAACGTGGCTCCGCTCTTCGGATTTCTCGGGACCGTGATCGGAATGATCATCGCCTTCCAATCCATCGAAGCGGCGGGCGAGGTTGAGGCCACGCTGGTCGCCGGTGGGATCAAGGTGGCGTTGCTCACGACTGCGGCGGGACTCGTCATCGCGATTCCGGTGAGTGTTTCGCACAACTATTTCGTGGCGCGCATCGACAGCTTGGTCATCGACATGGAGGAGTCGGCTCAGAAAATGATCGACATGCTCCACGCCATGGAGGCGGACCGCGCTCGGTCGTAGGAGGACTCGCACGCACGACCGAAGGGGCCGTCCGAAAGGGCGGCCCCTTTTTCCATCCCCCTCGTAGTATTATTAGATGTCCGCCTCCTTGAACCATCTGTTTCCGGACTTCCTTCGCGTTGAGTAGTGCTGTTCAGTGAAATTCCTTGGGTCGATCTTTGTTTTATTGACGATGTGGGCGGGCGTTCCCACGGCTCCGTTTTTTCCGGACTCCCCGCTTACCGTCGGTGCGCACCCTTCCTCCGAAGAAGGACGGTATACCGCGATCCGATCCTCGTCCGCCCTCCAGGCCCGGGCCGATACTCCTGATCAGACGGTCGACTCAGCCCGAGCCGAGTTCGAAGCGGGAAGGTTTTGGCACGCTAGTCAGATATTGAGAGAGCATGGAGCTCAGGGAGCCGTCCTGACGCCCTCGGAGGTACTCCTGCTCGCTCGTGCCGATGCGGGCTGGAAAAATTGGGGCGCTGTGCTTACGGGATTGGAAGGGGCCGACTGGCTCGACGAGATCGGAGGTGGTGAGGGCGGGCTGCTGGTGGCGCGGGCGCTCGAGGCGGCGGAGCGGTGGGATGAGGCGGCTCAACAATACGCATACTTCCGGTCGACCGGAGCTATGGTGAGGGAGACTCCGTGGGCGGCTTCCCGGGAGGCGCAGGTCGCGGCGCGGGCCGGCCTTTGGGAGCCGATGCTTTCTGCTCTGGAGGCGGCAGGCCGACGCTCGCCAGAGTTGTCGGAATGGACGGTGTTACAGCTGGCCCGCAACTCGCTTGAGCGAGGAGACGCTGAACAGGCGTTACGGATCCTTCCCATGATCAGAGGGGACTCCGCCATCGCCGAGTTGGCGTGGGATCTCGAAGCTCGTGCCTGGCTGATGACCGGAGACACATCACGCGCCCTGGAGCATTATGCCGAGCTTGTCCAGGGGGATCTAAGGGCCGCGCAACGTGGTGAGGCGCTGGAAGTCATCGGTGCTCTGGCGGAAGCTGGCGGGGATATGGGTGCGGCCCACGCGGCGTACGAGGCGTCCTTGGACGCTTACCCACGGGGAGCGAGCGGGGCGAGGGCGGCGTGGGGGGTTCTCCGGACCGGTACGGTGGACGCGGAGCAGGCTCTCCGCTCGGCTAGGATCCTGGACCAGGTCAGGGAAAATCACCAGGCGCTTCAGGCCTACGAGCGGCATTTGGCCGCGTTGCCGGAGGCAGTCCAGCCTGAGCCCACGGTTCTGCTGGCTCGTGCCCGGCTGCTTTCTGCGGTCGGCACGCATGAGGCGGCGGTGGTGGAATTCAGGAAGCTGGTCGAGACCGACGACCCTGTTTTCGAGCTCCGCGTTCTCGATGAGTGGCACGCGGCTCGGAGCCGACAAGGCCGAAGGGATGCGGTCCGAACGATCGAAGGATGGATCATCGATCGGTTCCCGAAGAGCCGCCAGGCGGTTGATATTGTCGTCTCAAGGGCCAACTCCGCCTGGACGCGGAGCGCATACGTGCAGGCTGCCGCTGGTTTCGAGCGCGCGATCGCCATGGAGCCGTCGCACGCCTCGGCCGGTCTAGCCCGAATGAGACTCGGTCAAATCCGTCTTCAACAGAACGATGAAGAAGCGGCGGCCCAGGTGTTCGGGAGCTACCTCGAGGAATTCCCTAACGGGCAACGTTGGGCCGAGGCAACCTATTGGGCGGCTCGGAGTCTACGGGCCCTCGGCCGTGACGAGGACGCCTTGGAGTATCTGAATGAGATACGAGAGCGAGACGTCCTGTCCTACTACGGCGTGCTCGTATTCGAACTCCTCGAGGAGCCTTTTCTCCCCGAAGTGCCCGCGGGGCCGGTCTCGCTGCCCCGAATCTGGCTCCAAAGTGAACTGAGGACGCTCGACCTGCTCGTGGGGGCGGGTCTCGAGGCGGGAGTGGACGTCCACATTGGTAGGCTTGTTGCGCGAGCCGAGGGATCGGTGCCGGAGAGTCTAGACTTGGCCGACGCCCTGATTGAACGGGGCTTCGCCATCGAGGGAATCCGCCTTGGGCAGGATCTGCTGCGCGGCGGGGCCCCGCAGACCAAGCGCCTCCTTCGCGTGGTGTATCCGTTTCCCTATCGGGAGCTTGTGACCCGAGAGGCGCGTGAGCGCGACATCGATCCGATTCTGCTGGCCGCTCTGATTCGACAGGAATCGGCATTTACGCCGGCGATTCACTCTCCGGCAGGAGCCATCGGCCTCATGCAGGTGATGCCGGCGACAGGGCGGGATCTCGCTCGACGTCAGGGACTCCGGGGGTTCACGGCCGCGAGTCTCGAGACCGCCGAAATCAACCTCCACTTGGGAACGAGGTTCTGGCTCGACATGGAGCAACGTTACTCCGACGGGAAGCTGCCGCTTGTGCTGTCCGCATACAATGCCGGCCCTACCCGAGCACGCCGTTGGAGACAGCTTCCCGAGTTTGCGGATCCCCTTCGGTTCACGGAGCGTATTCCCTTCGACGAGACCCGGGGATACGTGAAAAATATCACACGCAACATCGGGCTCTACCAGTTTCTCTACGGAGAGGACTAGGAAGGCTGTTAAAGGAGCACAGCCTTCTACTTTTGGGGGCTCTTCGAGGAATTTCTTGACGGCTGCCCGGTCGGGCCCATAACCTAGGGTCGGGCCACTGGGCCTCTGTCATGGCCCTCGGTCGGGCGCAGCGCCCCGGGGCGTGACGAACCATTGTTTCATGCCGCAGAAGGAGTAGGCCGCATGTCCAAAGGGACCGTCAAATGGTTCAACGATTCTAGAGGGTATGGGTTCATCACCAGGCCGGAAGGTGATGACCTGTTTGTCCACTTCTCAGCCATCATAACCGATGGCTTTCGCACCCTGACAGAGGGCGAGGAAGTGGAGTTCGAGTTGGCGGAGACCGAGAACGGATACCAAGCCACGAATGTAATCAGGGCCTGACACCGCCACGACCGATGAAGATGCTCCGGGGAAACCGATGGACGTCCCACCGAAGAACGCGCCCCGTCTCTTCCTCATCGATGCCTACGCGCTGATCTACCGGGCGTTCTTCGCCTTTATCAACCGCCCGCTCACGAACTCAAAGGGGGAGAACACGTCCGCCCCTTTCGGGTTCGCGAACTTTCTGGTGGAGATCCGCGATAAATATCAACCAGACTACCTTGCGGTGGTGTTCGACGCCGGGAATAGCCACCGGGAGAAGGTCTACCCAGCGTACAAGGCGACCCGGGAGAAGATGCCCGATGAGCTCAGGGCCAGTTTGCCACGTGTGCGCGAGCTCGTGGCGGGGTTCAATGACGCCCTCGTCGAATTAGACGGCTACGAGGCGGATGACGTCATCGGCACTCTCGCGATCAAGGCGAGAGATGCTGGGCTCGAGGCCGTCATCGTTTCCGGTGACAAGGATCTCTATCAGCTCGTGGGACCCGGTATCCACCTCTTGAACCCCGGGCGCGGCGGACGCACGGGCGTGGCGGCCGAATGGGTGGACGAGCGGAATGCCCACGAGAAATTCGGTATTCCGGCGACCAAGGTGGTCGACTACTTGGCGCTGGTCGGCGACTCGTCCGACAACATTCCCGGAGCCCGAGGTGTTGGGCCGAAGACGGCCCTCAAGCTTCTCGATGAGTACGGGAGCCTCGACGAGATCCTCGAGCACGCAGCAGACATTTCCACAAAACGTGTACGGGAGTCGCTCACGGAGAATGCAGATGAGGTTCGCCTCTCCAGGCAGCTCGTAACGATCATGACGGATCTGGACGTCGAGTTGGACCTCGAGGCGCTGCGGGTGCGGGAGCCCGATCGTCCCCGGCTTCACAGGTTTTTTGCCGAGATGGAGTTCCGCCGCCTCATGGAGCGCTTTGCGCCGGGCGCGGCTCCAGGCTCTGAAGGGGCGGTCCTGGGTAGTGCCGATCCCGATTCGACTCTGGGTGGAGACGTCGCCGGGGCGCAACAGGCGGCCGTGGGCGGGCCTCCTACAGTCAATTGCCATCTGGTCACCGATCCAGACGACGTCGGGGTTTTGGTCGGCCGGGCCCGTGAGCTGGGTCGGGTGGCCCTGGGGGTGCAGAACACTTTCCTCGATCCACATCGGGCCGGTTTGGTCGGCCTCACGCTGGCGGTGGATGTGGGTGAGGCCTTCTATCTCTCCTTCGGTCATGTCCCTCAGGGTGAACCGACACTGGCGTTCGAATCGCCCGGGATCGGCAATCTTCCCGAAGTGCGCAGCGTCGCTCTCGCCGCCCTGGTGGCGCTCCTGGAGGATCCGGGCGTCGAGAAGGTAGGCGCTGACCTGAAGGCCTCGGCGCTGTCTCTGGCCCGGGAGGGTGTGTCCCTGAGAGGGATGACATTCGATGTGACAGTTGCGTCCTATGTTCTCGATCCCGGCCGGCGGAAGCACGATCTGGAGGCACTCTGCCAGGACTTCCTCGATTTTTCTTTGACGCCCTACAAGGACGTGGTCGGGACCGGCCAGAAGCGAATCAGCTTTTCGGAGGTCGAGCAGGAGAAGGCGCGGGACTATGCGGGTCAGGGCGTCGACGCCGCACTCCGGCTGACCGAGCGCTTCACCGCGGAGCTCGCAGATCAGGGGCTTGGCGGACTCTTCGCCGAGCTGGAGATGCCGCTCGTGCCGGTTCTGGTGGGGATGGAACTGGAGGGCATACGCATCGATCCGGCGTTCTTCCAGGCGATGAGCGAGCGGCTGGAGCGCGATCTGACGCTCATCCGGGACGAGATCTACAAGGTCGCGGGGGCGGAATTTAATCTCAACTCTACGCCTCAACTGCGTGAAGTCCTTTTCGAGCAGCAGGGACTTCCCGTGATCAAGCGGACCAAGACGGGCCCTTCCACAGATTCGTCGGTCTTGGAAGAGCTCGCGATGGAAGGGCACGAGATTCCGCGACTCATGATGGAGTACCGGGAGTTGGAGAAGCTCCGGTCGACCTATGTGGATGCTCTGCCCCAGCTCGTGCTTCCACGAACGGGTAGGATCCACACCTGCTTCAATCAAACGGTGGCGGCCACCGGGAGGCTATCGTCGAGCGATCCGAATCTCCAGAACATCCCGATACGTACCGACTTGGGTCGGGAGATTCGCAAGGGATTCATTCCTGCAGACGGCTACCTCTTCTACAGAGCTGATTATTCCCAGGTCGAGTTGCGTATCCTGGCCCATTTTTCGGGGGATGAGCCCTTGGTGCGGGCGTTCAACGAAGGGATCGACGTCCATAAGCAGACCGCATCAGTCGTCTTCGGCATTCCCCTCGACCAGGTGACGTCCGGGCAACGGGGTCAGGCAAAGACGATCAACTTCGCCACCCTATACGGACAAGGTGCGTTTTCGCTCGCACGACAGCTGGGCGTCAGCCGGGACGAAGCGAAGGCGTTTATCGATCAGTACTTCGAGCGCTTCAGTGGTGTGAGGGCCTATCTGGACGGGCAGGTGGCCCTCGCCCGCGAGAAGGGATTCGTCGAGACCCTTATGGGGCGGCGGCGCCACATCCCGGAGCTGAACGCCAAAAACTGGAATGTCCGCCAATTCGGCGAACGAGTTGCCCAGAACACGCCCATCCAGGGTACCGCGGCGGACATGATCAAGAAGGCGATGCTTGACGTGACCAATGCGTTGGCCGAGGTGGACACGGGGGCGCGTCTTCTCCTTCAGGTCCATGACGAGCTGCTCTTCGAGGTGCCGCGTGGCGAAGAGGACGATCTTGCCGAATTGGTGGTGTCGGCGATGGAGGGTGCGATGGCGCTCAGCGTTCCGTTGGTGGCGGAGGGAGGTGTGGGAGAGAGCTGGTTCGAGACGAAACATTAACTTTCCCGCGTTTCCCTAACACGACAGGCCCGTTCGGCCATCCTCCGGCCCCACCCTACTCTACACCTTCCCTCGTCCCACTCAAAGACAGGCCGTCGTGGACCGAGCTCGATGGAGCCGGCCGACGGGCCGACCACGAACTCACGCGGGAGGATGAGATGAGCCGCACCATCAACAAGGTCATTCTCGTAGGTAATGTCGGACGCGATCCCGACGTTTACGAGACAAAGAAGGGAACCAAGGTCGTGCACCTGAGTCTGGCGACCAATCGTCCGCCGTTCGGAGACGAAGCTGAGCAGCGGACTGATTGGCATCGGCTCACGCTTTGGGCCGGTCTGGCCGAGTTCACGGAGGAAAACGTGAAGAAGGGTGATCGGATCTACGTTGAAGGACGGCTGGAGTACGATACCTACGAACGGGAGGGTGTGAAGATTCCCACAGCGGACGTCAGTGTACGCGAGTTGGTGCTGCTCACTGCGCGCGAGGCGGAAGTCCAAGTAGCCGCCTGAGTCGGCCGGAGGGGCGGGGCCAGACTGCAGAAGGCTGTTGAAGGAGTACAGTGGGCCGCGTTGCGGATGCCACGGCCCCAGATCCTAGGCGGAGCGACGACGCCATAGCCTCAGCTATGGCTAGGAGCTCCAACAACGGAGATGGGGTCGTGCCACCGCAACCCTTCAACATGTGAGGTTATGCCCTAAATGGTGGTGGGCACAGGGCGGTTGTGCGGTTGATCCGGCGTTTCTCCTCCTCGCCGTAGCGTTGCTACGCCTCGTCGTCGGTCCTTGTCTGAACGCGCACAAGCGCCGTGTGCGCGACCCGCTGTACTCCTTCAGCAGCCTTCATAGCCACTCCCAGAAGCGGCGCTGGACGGAAAAGACGAATTCCCAGTCCCCTCCGTCATTCAGGCCCCGCCCTACGTCGAAGCGCAACAGATCCCAACCGAGCTTCAAGCCCAACCCTGCGGAGCTTCTCACGCCATCCGTGTCCTGGCGCGGCCAGCCGGGGTCGGGAAAGCTCGTGCGGGACAAGCCCGTCACTCCTGCTGCACCGAATACGTGGACCGTGAGCCAAGGAGCGAGTACAGCCTGGCTGGCCTCCACTCGAAGGAGGGCCATCTGGTTACCGATGAACGAGCGAAAGGGATAACCCAGTAAGGTATGCCGGCCGCCCAGGAGAAAAAGCGTCTGCACGGGGGTGTCCTGGGTCGAGATGCCGACGCGAAGCCCCGCTTCGAGAGTGGTGCCCTGCTCGGGGAGTTCCCGTCGGAGCGTGGTGGCCCACCAGAGCGAGGCGTACGGCCTTTCTTCCATCTGTCCCACCCTGCCGGTCGCCGAGCTTTCGAAGCCTCGGGCGGCGGTCCGGGTACCGTAGGTTACCTCGATGGCGCGGTCGTCGCCCTCGTCGACGGACAGCACTGGGCGGCTGGTCCCCGACTCCCTCGCTGGATCCCCCGCTGGGTCCCCTCCGAGTCCATCGTCCACGACGTTCGTCCCGGAACGGTGCCGTTCCCAGACGGCGCCCACCTCGAGTGATCTTTTCGTTCCCAGACCCCACCCGTAGCGGACGCGGGCTCCCGACGTAAAATATGGATCCGTGTAGTCGCGCTCCGCGAGGAGTCCATTCAGCGTGTTGACGGCGCGGCTCGCTCCAGGGAGCCTGCCTGATGCGTTCTGAAGTTCATTCCACCATATACCCACGCTGAACCTTCTCGGCGAGGGACTCGATCGGAGGTCGATGGCGAGCTGACCATTCTCCCGCCCGAATGCGTAGCCGCCCCGCGACAGAAGCCTCCAGGTCGCGCCTAGCCGGAGGGATGTGCCCGCTCCCGCGAAGGAGCCCTCCGCACGGTTGTACCGGTACACGGATGAAACGAAGGGCACATGGAGACGGGATCTGTTCAGCCCTCTCAAGTACTGCTGTCCCAAGATGGCCATTGCCTGTTTGCGGATTGCTTCGATCTCTGGAGAAGGGTCCAGCCCTTCGTCCGAGAGTTGATCGTACAATCCGGACTCGAATGGAAAATTTCTGAGTTCGGCCTCAGGAACCGAAGTGACCGCCCCCCCGAGGAAGAAGTTTCCCGGAAGTTGTGGATTGAATCGGTAATTCCGAATCTCGAAGCGGCTACGGATGACGCTGCCCCCAAGTAACTCGATGATCGGCAGCTCCCGCCTCAGTTCGATCTCCTGGTTATAGGGAAGCCAATACTTTCCGTCCCACACGGAGTTGTCCATGGAGATGCGGATGTAATCCAGGCTCCTGTCGACGTAGGAAGCGGAGGTAAAGGTGAAGCTCAGACGCACGATGGCCCCCGTTCTCCGCTGCAGGAACAGCCTTCCGACGACCCCCGGAGCCTCGGGGTCCTTCGGTCGAATCTCCAGCTCATAGACCCGGATGTCCGGGGCGGGGGCTGGCAGCGTCACGGTCAAAGAGTCCGTGAGGCGGTAGTCGTAGATCGAGTCGGCGCCCGGTGCGGCCGGATGAACCACAGCCTCGACTTCATCGCCATCGCCGAGGCGAATCAGATCGCCGAAGTCGTCCTGCACGACGGTCAGGTGGTCGAGGTGGTAGCTGATGTCGGTGGGAAGCTTTTTCGCATCGCGGCGGCCGACCAACCGCTGCTTGGTCTGATGTGGTGCCTTCCAAAAGAGCTCGAGGGCCACCTGGTCGGCTTTTATCAGCGTGCGTTCGTCGCTGTCGGTGCGATCGAGAAAGAAGTACACGTAGCCGCGCGCGTCGGCCTGGTAAGCCTGAAACGCCGAGTCGATCGCGGTAGCCTGGCGGAGGCTTCGGGCTTGCCCCACGAGCTCGAGCGCCCTCTCACTGTTCCACGCGGACTGGGCCTCCTGGATCTGCCCGCATAAGGCGCACGGCCAAAGAAGAACCGTAATCAGCTTCGAGATCGTCGCCAACGGGCGAATCAGAATATTCGGGAGCGCCACGGGAGTGGTACGTCGAGCACCTGAAACCGGTTCCGATCCGGCGTGTCGGCGTGGCGCTTAGGTCACGCTCCAAAATCCGGACAGCGAATCACCCTGCGGACTTTCACGCAGCTTCTCGAAGGCGCGGTTGCGAATCTGCCGAATCCGCTCGCGAGTCACGCCGAGCAGTGATCCGATCTCCTCGAGCGTACGCTCTTCGCCGTCGTCCAAGCCGTAGTAGAGGTAAAGGATCTTCCTCTCCCGCTCGGTGAGATAGCTGTCGAACATCGTATCGAGGAACTCCCTGCGAGCGATCGCTTCAACGTCCTCTTCGATGTCGGTGGCGTCGACCCCGGCGAAGCGTTCACCGAAGCTCGCGCTGTTTCCGTCACTCCGGTCGATGGGAGCATCGAGGCTCAATTCGCTGGCAGCTACCCTTCGAAGAGCACGGATCGTTTCGATCGGCTCCTCCATTTCCCGAGAGATTTCCTGGATGGTGGGAGAGCGGCCGAGCTGTTGTGTGAGGGCAGTATCGATCCGGGCGAGCTTGGCGAGGTTGGAATTCTGATTGAGAGGAATTCGAACCGATCGGGTCTGCTCCGCCAGAGCCTGCAGTACGGTTTGGCGGATCCACCAGACCGCGTACGAAATGAATTTGACACCCTTGTCCGGGTCGAACTTCTTGACCGCTTTCAGCAGCCCCTCGTTGCCGATGCACACGAGCTCGGCGAGCCCCAAGCCACGGCCCTGATACTTCTTCACGTAAGAAATAACGAACCGGAGATTGGCGGTTACGAGTCGCTCAGCAGCCTCTTTGTCACCGGCCCGGGCTCGACGTGCCAGAGCCCGCTCTTCTGCCGGATCCTGAATGAGGGGGTATTTCTCGACGTCTTGCAGATACTGGTCGAATGAGTCCAGGCCTCGGGAAGTCGAAAACATTCGTGCCGGGCGCCTCGTCTTGAAGGTGATGAGGTGTCTCTAACAGCGATAACTCGGTAAACCCTTCGCGACCATGCTACCCACTCACGAGGCAAGGGAACAACTGTTTCACGATAACGAAGGAGAGCTAAACTAAAACTTTTGTTTCCGACGTCAAAGGGCTACCCTACCGCCCTACCGAAGGATCGGGGATGATACCGGAGCCGACGCCAGCCCGGCGGCTCCGGCGTAACTGCCTATCCTCGACCCCGCGCCTCAGGCCGAGCAGCTCGGCTGAGATGCGGAACGTGGGTGCGCCGAATGGGTCGGGGCCGTTGAGTGGAAACGCCACGTCGATCCGGGTTACGCCTCGAGTTCCGCCCGGAAACCCGATCCTCAGCCCGGCTCCAGCCGTGGCCAGTGTGCCGGAATCTGCTCCGAACGGAACTCCCCCGGCCCAAATCGAGCCCACGTCGACGAAGGCGGTCATTCCCAGATCGATGAAGCCGTTGCGCGGGGACGCGAAATAAATCCGATCCTCCAGGCTGGCGATCAGGCGTTTCCCCCCCGGATGGTTGTCCAGACTATAACCTCTCAAGCCGGATACTCCCCCCAGCGTCAACTGAAACGGACCGGTTACGGACCAGCCTCCGGCGCCGGAGAGGCGGGCAAAGAGAGTGTGCCGTGAGGTCTCCGACGGGCGCCAGTAGGAATAGAGATCGAACTCACCCAGTACGTCCTTCCATCCGTTCTCGGCTTCGCCAAAAATCTTTCGGCCCTCGACGCTGACGGCCGACGCGAGCACCCAGCGTCCGGGTGCCAGTCCACCGAAGAGGCGGACCCGCCCGAAAAAATCGGAGTCCTCCTTTGCGGCGTTTGATCCGAGAAGCGGGATGCTCCGGCCGAGAACCAGCGCCACTTCTGTGCCGATCGCGACGTCTTGGATGCCTCTGAGGGCGTCCAGGCGCTCGCGCCGCTGAAAGGAGAGGTTCCTCTGGGCGAGGATGAGGTTCACGCGGGTGGTGGAGTAACCACGGAGTTGCGGGGCCAGTATGGCAGTAATTTCGGGCGGTGCCGGCTCAGTATTTCCGAAATCCCCGTCCCGGACGACCTCCGCCCCGTCCGGGAAGGTTGGGTAGTCCCACTCTTCTCTCGAGAGTCCGCCGCCGAAGATGGTGAGGCGCCCCGGCCGGCCAATCCTTCCGGCCACCGTGATCTGGCTCGACTGTTGTCCGTAGGGCTGAACAACGTTGCTGTATGTCCCTCCTGCTGGGAGGCTGTAGCTGAACTGGTCCTCCAACTGGACGAACGACTGCACGGCCGCCCGGCGGCCGACCTCCCCTACAAAAGGGTAGAAGAACCCCTGTTGGAAGGCGTTCCCGGCCCGCGTTCGGCTGGCCTGAAGCCGGGCGTCCCAACGTGTGCCGAGGAGGTGGGGGGTCGCGAATCTTCCTCCGACATTGAGGCGTTCCCGATTTTGGCGGTAGAAGCCGCCAAGCAGGATCCCTCTTCCAAACAGGTTCCTCTCGGTGATGTCGAGCCCGGCGAACTCAAATCCCTCTTCGAACCGGAAACGCGGCTCGAACTGGAGGGTCCAACTGTTCCAGGTTTCGACCATGATATGCACGGATCCGTCCGGCTGGGGCACACCGGTAACCTCTGCGCGGTCGATGAAGCCCAGTTGTCGTAGGAGTCGCCCGGATTCTTCTACCAGAAACGGGTCGTAACAATCGCCGACTCGCAGGAGGAGTTCGGCCCTGAGAAAATCCTCGTTGGTGTCCGCGTGAATCCCGTTGGCGATCCCATAGAACCACGAAAGGGTGCCCCCGTCGGTGGTATCGTCTGTTTCGAAGTAGGAATGGGGGGTTACCAGGACAGCCGAGACCTCCCCTTGGGGGCATGCTTGGCCGGCGAGCGCCGTTACGGAAGTGGCACCGAGCAGGGCGAGTACCGTTAACGTATGTAAGGGGTAAACGGCCATCTAATCTCTGGTTTGGCGATTCACGCGCTAATTTCTGGTCGGCTAAACTAACCCATCCCCTCTCCGCGAGGCTTCCGAATGGACGCTCGTAGCAAAGCCGCCCTCGAGTATCACACCATGGGTCGCCCCGGAAAGATCGAGGTCATCCCCACCAAGCCGCTCAATACGCAGCGGGAGTTGTCGCTCGCATACAGCCCGGGGGTCGCGGCCCCCTGTCTCGAAATCTGTGACGACCCGGACGCGGTGTTCAAGTACACAGCTCGGGGAAATTTGGTCGCAGTCGTGTCGAATGGGACGGCTGTACTGGGTTTGGGGAACATCGGCCCGAGCGCATCGAAACCGGTGATGGAGGGCAAGGGGGTGCTTTTCAAGAAGTTCGCCGGCATCGATGTGTTCGACCTCGAAGTCGGATCCGAGGACCCCGAGGACGTCATCCGTTTCTGCGAGCTTCTCGAACCTACGGTCGGTGCGATCAATCTCGAGGATATCAGGGCGCCCGACTGCTTCGTGATCGAGAAGCGCCTCCAGGAATCTTTGGAGATACCGGTGTTCCACGACGATCAGCACGGCACTGCGATAATCGCTGCTGCGGCGCTGCTCAATGCGTTGGAGCTCACCGGAAAGAAGGCGTCCAAGGTTCGGATCGTGTTCAGTGGTGCAGGCGCGGCGGCGCTCTCGACGGCCGAGCACTTCACGCGGATGGGCGTCGCACGTGCCAATCTGATCTTCGTCGACAGCAACGGGGTGATCTACGAGGGGCGCGAGGAGGGGATGAACGAATACAAGGCCCGCTTCGCAGTTGCCACCGACCGGCGCACATTGGCGGAGGCGATGGAGGGCGCCGACGTGCTGATAGGGCTGTCCGTCCGGGGCCTTGTCACGAAGGAGATGGTCGCCTCGATGGCCCAGCGTCCGATCATATTCGCGTTGGCCAATCCCGACCCGGAGATCACGCCCGAAGAGGTCGCTGAGGTAAGAGACGACGCCATCATGGCTACGGGCCGCTCCGACTATCCGAATCAGGTTAACAACGTTCTGGGCTTCCCGTTCCTTTTTCGAGGCGCCCTGGATGTTCGTGCGCGCGCGATCAACGCCGAGATGATGACCGCCGCCACCCGGGCCCTGGCCGAGTTGGCGAAAGCTGCTGTCCCCCCGTCGGTGGCCGCCGCCTACGGTGGAGAGGTCTTCGAGTTCGGTCCCGAGTACCTGATCCCCAAGCCGTTCGACTCGAGAGTCCTTTTCTACGTGGCACCGGCAGTCGCGAAAGCGGCGATGGATTCGGGCGTCGCCCGCCTGAGCATCGACTTGGAGCAATACGAGGATCGGCTCAAGGCGAGCCTGGGCCCCGGCGGAGAGGTGATGAGGGGCTTGATCGCCCGGGCCCGGAAGCGTCCGATGAGAGTGGTCCTGACCGACGGTTACAACGAACGAGTGATCCGCGCCGCCCAGCGGATCGTGGAAGAGGGTATCGCCGAGCCGGTGCTCATCGGACGTGAGGCCAAGGTCAACGAGATCGCCGAACTGCACGGCCTCGATCTGGAGGGCGTGGAGATCGTCCACCCCATCGTCAACGAGGAAGTACGGCACGAGTACGCGGAAGCGTTGTATGCGTCCCGGAGACGGAAAGGTCTCACACGTGCCGAGGCACGCTCGAGGATGTACCAGCTGAATTATTTTGCTGGCATGATGGTCCGTTGCGGCGATGCCGACGCCATGGTAGGAGGGATCGAGTCCCACTATTCCGAGGCCATACGGCCGGCGTTGGAGGTCATCGGACGTGCGGATGGCGTGCGCAAGGTGGCCGGCATGTACATGGTGGCGCTGCGCGATCGGGAATTGCTCTTCTTCGCCGATACTGCTGTGAACATCGATCCGGACGCGGATACGCTGACGGATATCGCGTTGCTCACGGCCGGTTTCGTGGAGAAGCTGGGCATCGTCCCACGGATAGCGATGTTGTCTTTTTCGAACTTCGGATCTGTGCGGCATCCCGAAGCTCGGAAAGTTCGGCAAGCCGTGATGCAGGTGAAGCAGCTTCGGCCTGACATCGAGATCGACGGAGAGATGCAGGCCGATACAGCTTTGAATACGGAGATCCTGCGGTCGCAGTACGCTTTCAGCGACCTGAAAAAGGCCGCAAACGTGCTCATCTTTTCAGGCCTCGCGTCGGCCAATTCAGCCTACAAACTGTTGGCTGAGCTGGGGGGGGCCGAGGTGATCGGACCCGTCCTCCTGGGAATGAAGCATCCCGTACATTTCCTGCAGCGGGGATCCACGATCCAGGACATCATGAACCTGGTGACACTCGCATCGGTGGATGCGCAGGCCCGATCCGGGTAACCAAGTGGGCCCCCTGTACTTCTTCAACACCTTCTCGTACCTGAGTACATATGGCGGCGAGGATCGAGAGTAAGGCGGAAGCGATCGGGACCGGCACCGTGAGCGTAGCTGGACTGGATGTACACGGGCTCCAGCCCCGTAAAGCCGTGCATTGGAATCTCTCGCCGGTTCAGCTTTATGAGCGGGCGTTGGAGCGGGGCGAAGGTCGGCTCGCCCACATGGGTGCCTTCGCTACGGTCACCAGTCCTCATACGGGCCGGTCCCCCGGCGACAAGTTCATCGTGAGGGAGTCCTTGACCGGGGACTCGGTGGACTGGGGTCCCGCCAATGCGCCTCTGAGCGAGGAACATTTCTACCCGCTTCGTGACGAGGTCATCACGTTCCTGGACGGACAGGAACTGTTCGTTCGAGACGCCCGGGCTGGTGCCGATTCCGATCACGCGCTGAATGTCCGGGTCGTGACTCACAACGCGTGGCACAACCTGTTCGCCTACAACATGTTCCTGCGGCCTACACCTGAGGAGTTGGCCGTCTTCCAGCCCGAATTCACGGTGCTCCACGCGCCGGGGTTCCAAGCCGATCCTGCTAAACATGGGACGGCTACGGGGACCTTCATCGTGGTCAACTTCAAGGAGCGGCAGGTCCTGATCGGTGGGTCCAACTATGCCGGGGAGATCAAGAAGTCGATCTTCTCGGTGCTGAATTACATGCTCCCCGAACAGGGCGTGTTACCGATGCATTGTTCGGCCAATATTGGGCCGAATGGGGACACCGCGCTTTTTTTCGGCCTCTCCGGCACGGGCAAGACCACACTGTCGGCCGATCCGGAACGAAGGCTCATCGGGGACGACGAGCACGGGTGGGGCAGTGGCGGTGTGTTCAACTTCGAGGGCGGGTGTTACGCGAAGACGATCCGGCTTTCGGTTGAGAGCGAGCCGGAGATCTACCGGGCTACGCAGATGTTCGGGACCATCCTGGAAAACGTGGTTCTCCGCGAAGGGACCTCGGAGATCGATTTCGACGACGCCACGATCACCCAGAACACGAGGGCCTCGTACCCCCTTCACTACATCCCGAACGCCGTCTTTCCGAGCCGGGGTGACCATCCGAAGGACGTCGTTTTCCTGACCGCCGATGCCTTCGGCGTGTTGCCTCCGATTTCCAAGCTGACCTCGGAGCAGGCGATGTACCACTTCCTGTCGGGGTACACGGCGAAGGTGGCCGGAACGGAACGTGGGGTTACGGAGCCCGAAGCCACGTTCAGCGCTTGTTTTGGCGCGCCGTTCCTGCCGCGCCATCCGGGCGAGTACGCGAAAATGCTGGGTGAGCGGCTTCGCGACCATGGGGCCCGGGTGTGGCTGGTGAATACTGGTTGGAGTGGTGGTGGCTACGGCGTGGGCAGCCGCATGAAGTTGCCTTACACGAGGGCCATGGTGCGGGCGGCCTTGGCCGGAGAACTGGATCAGGTTGAGACGGTGACCGACCCTATCTTCGGGCTACGTATGCCCTCGGAGGTGCCTGATGTGCCCTCGGAGATCCTGAATCCGCGCGACACCTGGGCGAACGGGGCCGACTACGACTCCTCGGCCGAGAAGCTGGCGGCGATGTTCAGGGAGAACTTCGGCAAGTTCGAAGCTCAGGTTCCGGACGAGGTGAAGGGCGCGGGGCCACAGTAGGTGTGCCAGCCGTGACAGCGTCGGCGTACTTTGGCTCCCAGGAACACGCGAGGGGTCGCGGATCCTCCTCCGGTCAGCGCTTCGCTCTAGAGGCTTCGCCGCAGACTGCCCTACGGAGGACCCGCGACCCCTCTCTATTTAGGGCGCGTATGGGCCACCGTGAATCCAAGCAACTCCACCTGTCCATGGTCAGGGGTATCGATTCGGACCGAAGCACGAGGATATCAATACGGCTCAATCGCCCACCGCTGCCCATCGCGCTCTACTGTGTTGCCATCTGGACGTGGTTGCCCTCTAGCCGCAGCTTGATCGTGAAGAGCGAGTAGGAGGGCATGGCTCGGGAGGCCGACGTATGGACGGTGGCGGAACCGCACACCAGATGACGAACAGCAAGCGCGTCCTCGCGGGCCACAGGCAGTTCTTGTTCCCGGCCGTACGGCCGCTGTATGACGAACCATTGGTTCTGGACGAAGGTGAGGGCGTCCGCGTACGGGACGTCGATGGCCGGGAGTACCTGGACCTCTTCAGCGGAATCCTGACGACGTCCGTGGGCCACTGCCATCCCGAGGTCGTTGGGCGCGTCCAAGCTCAAGTCGGTCGGTTGGCCCATACGTCCCCGCTCTATGTTACGGAACCGCAGGTCGAGGCGGCCCGGCGCCTGGCGGAGATCGCTCCGGGACAGCTGAGCCAGACGTTCTTCACGAACTCGGGGACCGAGGCGATCGAAACGGCCGTTCACATGGCTTTTCTCCACACCGGGCAGAGCGAGATCGTCGCGCTGAGGCAGGCCTATCATGGTAGGAGCTTCCTTGCGACGAACCTCACGGCGATGAAGGCCTGGAGGCCGCTCGATTCCTCGTTTCCCGGCGTCAAGCATGCCATGACGCCGTATCCGTACCGTTGTCCCTTCAAGCAGCCCTGTGACGAGGGTTGCGGTGAAGCGTTCGCGCGTGACCTGGACGACGTTATCCGCACGACGACAAACGGCCGCCCGGCGGCGTTCATCGCCGAGTCCATCATGGGTGTGGGCGGTTACATCGTGCCTCCACCGGGATACTTTGCCCGCGCCGCGGAGATCATTCGCTCGTATGGCGGCCTTTTCATCGCAGACGAGGTTCAGTCCGGCTTCGGGCGCACGGGACGCCGATGGTTCGCCATCGAGCACTGGGGGGTAGAGCCGGACATCATGGTCATGGCGAAGGGCATCGCGAATGGCGCGCCCGTGGGAGCGACCATCACACGGCCCGATATCGCGACGTCCTGGAAGGCCAAGACCTTCTCCACGTTCGGTGGGAATCCGGTTTCCATGGTGGCGGCGTGCGCGACACTCGATGTGATGGTAAAGGAGGACGTCCCCTCCCGTGCAGAGGCGAGGGGGTCCCAGCTGGCGCGAGGGTTAGGAAAGCTGGAGGACGACTATCACTGGATCGGTGAGAGCAGGGGTATGGGACTCATGCAGGCGCTCGAGATCGTTCATGACCGGCGCACCAAGGAGCCCGCGCCGCAGAGGGCGAAGGCGCTTCTCGAGGCTGCCAGGGACGAAGGCCTGCTCGTTGGAATCGGGGGCCTACATGGCCAGGTGATCCGGATCGGCCCGTCCCTCTTGATCACCGAGGCCGAGGTGGCCGAGGGTCTGGATCGTCTCCGGCGGGCTTGCGAGCGGGCGGAGCAGGTGGGATCCTGATGGCCGCATGACGATTCTACGAACCGCAGGCCGTGTGGGCGCAGCAATCTTGCTGTGTCTGCCTCAGATGCTCGTAGCCCAAGCCGCTCCCGTGCGGCGACCGATACCCTATCCGGTCGTTCCTTCAATGGAGTTTCAGCGCGCGATCGAAAATGGCACGCGCACGGAGACCGGTGAGCCGGGCCCGGCCTACTGGCAGCAGTGGACGGATTACGAGCTCAGCGCGACCCTCGACCCGGACGAAAAACGTGTTACGGGGTCCGCGCGAATCACACATTTCAACCGGTTTTCCCGGCCCCTGCCGGTGGTTGCACTCCACCTCCACCAGAACGTGCACGCGGTAGGGGCCCTACGGAACACGCCCGCTGAGGTCACCGGTGGGATGACACTCAGCCTGGTGGTCGCGGACGGTATGACTTTGGAGGAGGGCTCAACCCAAGCCGGTCCCGCGTACGAAGTCGACGGCACCGTTTTGGTGATCAGGCCGCCCAGACCGGTCCCGGCAGGCGGGTCCATGGTGTTCGAATTCGAATGGTCGTTCATTGTCCCTCAAGACGGTTTGGGGCGCATGGGGTGGGACGCCGACAACGTAATTTTTGTCGGCTACTGGTTCCCGAAGATGGCGGTATTGGATGACGTGATCGGGTGGCACACCGATCCATATCTGGGCAACTCTGAGTTCTATGATGGCTTCGGCAGTTACGACCTGAGCATTGACGCGCCCGCCGGTTGGATCGTCATGGCGTCGGGAGAGCTCCTCAATCGCGAGGAGGTGCTGCTGCCTCATATTCAAGAGCGGCTTGCCGCTGCCGAGGCGAGCGACTCTGTAATTCAGGTGGTGGGCCAGGACGATCTCAGTTCGGGCCAGGTTACCCAGCCGGGCGTGGAGGGACGGGTCACGTGGCGATTTCATGCCGACACCCTGCGAGACGTGGCATTCAGCGCCACGCGTGACTCACGGTGGGACGCGGTGCGAACCCCTGTGGGTGATCGGGACGGCGATGGCCAGCTCGACTACGCCCGCGTCGATGCCTTTTACCGCTCCGACGCGGAACGCTGGACCGAGATGGCCCGGTACGCGCAACATTCCATCGACTTCCTGTCCAGGTACACGGGGTTGTCCTATCCGTGGCCTCACATGAGCGCGGTGGAGGGGGTCATCCGCGGCGGCATGGAGTTCCCGATGATGACCCTCATCGAGGATTACAACCGAGCCGACGATGCCGCTCTTTACAATGTGACGGCCCACGAGTTGGCCCACATGTGGGTGCCGATGATCGTGGGGGTCGACGAGCGGCGTCACGGGTGGATGGACGAGGGCACTAGCAACTTCAACGAGAATCAGGCCCGCGCCGAGTTCTTTCCGGGTGAAAACCACGATGCCGCCGACCAGGACCAATACATCCAGGTTACCCAGTTAGGCATCGAGGGCGAGTTGATGCGGCGTACCGACTATCATTACGACGACCGCGCCCGGGGGGTGGCCTCCTATTCCAAACCGGCGACGATCCTGGTCGCACTGCGTGCGTTGTTGGGTGAAGAGACCTTCATGCGGGGTTACCAGAAATACCTGGCGGACTGGGCCTATAAGCACCCCAAGCCGATGGATTTTTTCAACACCATGGGGACTGCCGCCGGGCAGGATCTCGACTGGTTTTGGCGCACCTGGTACTACGAGACCTGGACCCTGGACCAGGCCATCGCCGACGTATCGACCTTCGACGGAGAGACTCGGATCGTCATAGACGATCTAGGATTGGCACCCATGCCCGTCCGTCTGACCCTCACGCTGGAGAACGGTGAGGAACTCCAGGAAAACATCGGCGTGGAGGTGTGGCTCGCCGGCGAACGCTCGACGTCCATCACCGTCCGCGTTCCGTCTCCCGTGGTCCGGGTGGAAATCGACCCCGACGGGAACTTCCCGGATACGGACCGCACGAACAACGTCTGGACGAGAGACTGACCGGTGAGGTGTCGGTCGTGACGAGGTCGCGTGGCCTGGCGGCGTTTGGGACGCTGCTGGTCACCGCGACCTTCGCGGCCTGTGAGGGGAGCCTAAGCGGGCCCGATCCCCCCGAACAGCTGATCGACGGGATCA